>ERZ1035070.151-NODE-151-length-23326-cov-15.051523_pt1 | contig 23326 bp, 16 predicted proteins | sample MGYA00520603_ERZ1035070 | MGnify/ENA primary metagenome ERZ1035070 (study PRJEB33766, sample SAMN09781695) | gut metagenome | biome: gut microbiome | host: Homo sapiens | place: Madagascar | study: EMG produced TPA metagenomics assembly of the PRJNA485056 data... | reverse complement strand
TGAAACCGGAATCAATCTTCAGCCTTTCTTCCACTTTTGAACAACTGTGGATAACCGTGCTATGATCACGATTACCAACAAGTTTTCCGATTCTCGAAGCAGGCATTTTGGTATATTTCTGTGCCAGATACATAGTTACCTGTCTTGCCACTACATAATCGCGCTTACGGCTCTTGCTATTCACAGCAGTTACCGTCACATTGTAATGGTTGCACACCGTCTCCACGATGTCATCTATCGTGAGCGGTTTGTCATCCATCTTGACCGCACGCTTGATGACGCGCTCTGCCAATCGGATGTCGATATTGCTATTATATACGATGCTATAAGCCAAAAGTCCATTGATGGCTCCCTGCAAATCGCGCACACTGCCATTGCAAGTCTGGGCAATGAAGGTAATGACATCAGTAGGAATCTTCAGTCCATCACGACGTATCTTATTGCTCAAGATATCTACACACAACTGGATGTTTGGCTTCTCCAACTCTGCCACCAAACCGCAAGAGAATCTCGTGATCAAGCGATCAGGCATATCCTTCAGCTCCACTGGTGGGCGGTCGCTAGCCAAGATGATGCGCTTGCCATTGCGGAAGAGGTGATTGAAGATATGGAAGAAGGTGTTCAATGTCTTCGCCTTGCCTGCCCAGTCCTGAATATCATCCACTATCAAGATGTCAATGCTTTGATAGAAATTGATGAAGTCGTTGCTGGCATTGTGCAGAATGGCATCCGTATACTGCGTCTGGAAGAGACGGGCACTCACATAGAGCACTCGTTTCTGTGGATACATCTGCTTAGCCTTGAGTCCGATGGCATTGATCAGATGCGTCTTTCCGCTACCTGATGGTCCATAGATGAACATCGGGTTAAACTGAGTGGTATTGGGATGCTCGGCGATAGACAAGCCCACGGATCGAGGCAACTTGTTGCTCTCTCCTTCCATATAATTATTAAAGGTGAGCTTAGGGTCGAGCTGCGTATCGATGTCTTCCTGCTGCACTGAGGCAGGCTGTCCTGCTACGCCAGCAGTCTGAGCTGCTATCTGGGCATTTTGCTGGCGCTTCTTCTCAGCCATCTCTATGTCGGCAGGATCCACTTCCAAATCTTGTGTCAGCTTATGTTCCTTATCTGTTACCACACGATAAGTGAGACGAATACCATCACCAAAATTGCGATGGAGCACCTTACTTAACAAGTCGACAAAGTTCTGCTCCAAGTATTCGTAAACGAATGGACTCGGAACCTGAACCAACAAAGTCTTTGTCGATGGCTTGTACGATTCAAAGACTATTGGCTTGAACCATGTTTTATATTGGTCTTCGGTAACATTGTCCTTTATCAGTAAAAGGCTGTTGTCCCAAAGAGCTTTCGGACTTGTTAACATTATCTATATTTTAATTAATTTCTTAGATTACGATTGCACGCTCACACCCCGAAAGATGCGAAATCATGTGCAAAATTATAAAAAAAAGAGGAGAATAGCAAATCTCGCTATTTAGAATATTTTAATACTATCTCTCCAAGCAACTATCAATCAATAAATTACAAAGTTATCCACAGTATGGGATAAAAATACAGTGAAACAATATTGTAATCGCCCCGAAACAACTAACAAACAACTAGTTTGGCAGTTATTCCGGGGCGTGAAACATAAGATATTTTATTTAGACTATTTTTAATTAGCCTTTTACTCTTACTTTTCTACTTTTCCTTCTTTCTGGTTCTTTTTACTTATCTTTCTTGCCAAAGACAGAGAAATGAACATAGCGCTTAGGATGCGCCTTGAGGTCGATGACGAGCGAGTCGGCATGGCCCATGGTTGAAGTCAAGTTATCATAGAGCTGGGTATCATTCATCAGCAAGCCAAGAGAACCCTTGTTGTTATTCAACTTCTCTGCGAATTGCTGTGCCTGATCCAAGGTTTGATTCACCTTATTCAATGTACCCTCAACATCCAGTCCGGCAAGATTGGAAGTCAACTTATTGGTATTATCCAATACGCCATTGGCACGATTGATCATGCCTGGCACCTGCTGATTGAGTCCAGCCATCAGGGTATTCAACTCACGAGTAGAAACGGTAAGATTGGTAGTGATGGTCTGCACATTGTGGAGTGATGCAGCCAAGGCTGGGTCGGCAAGCAGTGCATTCACGCTAGCCAAGATGGAATCCAACTTAGGGAGCATCTTTTCTATTGCTGGCACCATATCGGCAGCCTTACCCATGATACCCTCATTCACTGCACCAGGGATGATGCCACCTGGCTCTATACGCTCACGAGGATTGTTGGCAAGCAGCAAGTTTACCTGCATATTGCCCATCAGGTCTTTCACGATTTCAGCCTGGCTACCAGCAGGAATACGAAGTTCCTTGGTGATATCAGCCTTCACCTTGATAGGTCCGCCCTTGCTATAATCATAATCCACGGCATCTACCGTGCCCACCTTGTAGCCATCGGCATAGATAGGGGTAGAGGCACCCAGTCCCTGAATGTCTTGGAACGTCATATAATAGGCGTTATTGGTAGAAAACAAGTTGATGCCTTTCAGAAAGTTAATTCCGAAATACATAACCAACAGTCCTACGATAGCCACAAGGGCTATTTTGTTTTCCTTTGTTATCTTCATTCTTATTTATTTTAATTCTACCTTAATTTATTCTGCCTTATCTTTTTTTGTTCTGCTTAAATTCACGTATCGCCTGGTTCACATCATACTTCCGCCCGTTCTTGAAGGCTATGATGAATGCCTCCGGAAACTTCTCTAGCAAGCTCTTTCGCAGGCGATATATCTCATTATAGTTCGTGCTCGCTCCCATGGTATATTTCACCATGCCTCCCTCCTGATAGGAATCATAGTCGGTTTCGCCCTTGAAGTGGGCATCACCCTTACGCAGGGTACGGCTGCTCACAAATATCTGGAGCTTAAAGACTGGAGCTCCTTTTACTTCGGTTGGCTTTGTCACGGGCTTTGTCGCTGGCTTTGCCTCAACCTTATTTGTCCCAACCTTATTTGCCTCTGTATTCCTGACTACGTTTCTAGCTGTAGTCCTCAGAACTTGAGGTTTACCCGTTCTAGCAGTTGTATCACTTGAAACTGATCGGCGCTCAGTTTGGCGATAGGTATCTGGAACTATCTTGGGCACAGAAGTTACTTCCTTCTCGCTGGCACGATATGGCACAGACACTCGCTTGTCATACTTATTCTTATACTTGGCAAAAGCCTCATAGATGCCCTTGGCGATGTCGTCTACCCTACCATCATTATTGAGCAGGTTTTCCTCATCCGGTGTGGTGATAAAGCCAAGCTCTATCAAGCAACTAGGCATCGATGTCTCTCTCAATACCAAGAATCCTGCCTGATGCACGCCCTTATCCGGACGATTGGCGCCATCGCAAACGCTGCGCTGTATCATACGAGCCAGCTCTACGCTACGCTCCATATTCTTGCCTTGTATGAACTCAAAGATGATATAGCTCTCCGAAGATTTCGGGTCGAATCCCTGGTAGGTTTGCTGATACCCCTTCTCCATAGAGATGACGGAGTTCTCTCGCATAGCCACATCCAGATTGTCCTTGGCACGGTGCATACCGAGCGTGTAGGTTTCAAATCCTCGGGCTATCTTGCCTGCTGGCAAGGCATTGGTATGCACAGAGATGAAGAGATCGGCATTGGCACGATTGGCTATGTTAGCACGCTCATGCAATGGGATGAAGACATCCGTCTTACGGGTATACACTACCCTCACATCGGGCATATTTTGCTCCACATACTTACCAAATCTCAAGGCTACAGCCAGATTGATGTTCTTCTCTTTGGAAATGGCACCAAGCGCACCCGCATCATGACCGCCATGACCCGCATCTATTACTAGCGTAAAACGGCTATTGGCAGCAAGAGAACTCAGTGCCAACATACACAATACCGCTAATATAAGACTAATCTTTTTATACATACTTTCTGATGATTTTGCAAAATTAATGAATTTGCAGCAGAAAACCTACAACTTCTACAAAGTTTTATCATTTATTAAGTGAACTTCCACACCAGCCCCCTCACTATCGGCTCCCATAGGTGGGTTCACCTTGATGATAGTCAGGTCGATAGACTGAATGGCAGGGAACTTGCGAAACAGTCGGTCGCCGATTCTTCCAGCCACACGTTCCAACAGGGCACTAGGCACCGACATCTCTTGGCTCAAGAGTTGGTAAACCTCTGCATAATTGAGCGTATCATTCACATCATCGCTCACCATGGCTCTAGAGATATCATAGCCGATGCGCAGGCTCACCTGATAGTCATTGCCCACCTTGCGTTCCTGTGGGAGTACTCCATGAAAGGCATAAAACTTCACGTTTTCCAAGAGGATATAGCTACTCTTCACTGCCATCTATAGCCTCCTCGTTATCGTCCTTATCGTCAGAACCCAAGCCTTGGTTTTCACCCACATACTTCTTGAGTGCTTTTACCACACCCTTCTTCCAGGTATTGATGCTTTCAGAAGTAAGTTGCAGCTGATCTACCAATCTGATGACGTGCTCTATAGGCATACGATAGCGCAACACGCCAGAGATGAGTTTGGCATAGTTCCAGTATTCAGGATTGAACTTCTCGCTCAGTCCCTCGACAGTTATCTTATATCCGCGCTTGTTGACAAACTGGAAGTCATATCGCTTCTGTCCCTCGCCCAGCACGGTTTTCACTATTTTTCCCTTGGTCACAGACTTAGGGAGCATGATACCCTCGTCCTCGTCTTGCAAACCAGTGAATATCTCGTATGGAGCGCCATTGATCAAACCCACCAAGGCAACCCACTTTTCCTTATTGTTCTGGAATCTCACCACATCGCACTCCAGTTCCCTAGGGCGCACTTCCACAACCTCAGGAGCCAGCACTGGGACCTGAGCCTCGGCAGAAACCAAACATACCAGCTCCTCATGGAGCTTATGCCAATTTTCCTGACGAGCCTCAAAATGCTGATGCAGCATCGCAAGATTGGTTCTCAACTCATCGAGCAAGGCATTCTTAGCCTCCTCAAAAGTCATATTTTCTGTATATTTCATATCAAACGTTTCATTTTTAGGTGCAAAATTAAAATAATATTTCTAAAATATCAAACCTTTTAGCAGATATTTCTATAAAAAATGCCATAATTGGACATTTCTACCGATAAAAATACAGATAAATGGCACTTTTTGGAAAACTTTCTGTAACTTTGCAAATAAAAACTAGCAATATATGGAATCAATTAAGAACAGAACATCCATTCGCAAATATGCGAACCGAGAAGTATCAGAAGAACTTCTGAACAGCTTATTGGAAGAAGCGGAGCGCACCCCAACCATGGGCAACTTGCAGCTCTATAGTGTAGTGGTTACTCGCAGCGAGGAGGGCAAGAAGGCATTAGCCCCTGCCCACTTCAACCAGCCAATGGTGACTCAGGCTCCAGTGGTACTGACCATCTGCGCCGACTATCGCCGCACCTCCATCTGGGCAGAGAATCGTAAGGCACATCCTGGCTACGACAACATTCTCTCTTTCATGAATGCTGCCACCGACGCCCTCCTCTTCACCCAGACTTTTACCAATCTTGCAGAGGAAGCAGGTTTGGGGACTTGCTTCTTGGGCACCACAGTATATATGCCAAAGATGATTATCGACACTTTGAAACTCCCTAAGCTCGTGATGCCTGTTGCCACCCTCACCATCGGATGGCCAGATGAGAAACCAGCCAAGAGCGACCGTTTGCCATTGCGTAGCATTATGCATCAGGAGACATTCGATGACTATACTCCAGAGAAAATCAATGATTTCTACGAGGAGAAGGAAGCATTGGAGGAAAACAAGGAGTTCATTCGCATCAACAATGTAGAAACCCTAGCCCAGGTATTCACCGATATCCGCTATACCAAGAAGGATTGCGAAGCCATGAGCCAAGGATTCATCGAAGCATTGAAGCAGCAAGGATTCATGTAATATCGTATATTTAAAACATATAATATCATATCCATAAAAAAAAGACAGCGGTTAGAAGCCGCTGTCTTTTTTATTATATATACCATAATCGAATTATTCCACTACGATTGGCTTGTACTTTGGTACCAATGCCTTCATGATGCACCAGCCGATGAGATAAGCAACGGCACAGATGCAGAAGATAATCATGTAACCAGCAGGCTTGCCCTCGAAGCCCATGAAGGTGAAGGCTGAGCCCTGACCCTCGGCGTATGTGAAGAGCATACCAGAGCCCTTGTTGATGAGGAATGACCCTACACCACCTGCCATTGCACCAATACCAGTGATGGTAGCAACGGTAGACTTAGGGAACATATCACCAATGGTAGAATACAAGTTGGCTGACCATGCCTGATGACCTGCACCCAGTAAACCGATGATAATAGCTGGCCACCAAGGACTAATCTCACCCATAGGTTGAGCTATCAAACCGAGCAGTGGGAAACAAGCGAAAATCAACATCGCACGCATTCTGCCGATATATGGATTCATGCCCTTCTTGTCCACAAAGTAAGTAGGCAAGTAACCACCCCCAATACTCAATACCGTAACGATAGCATAGAGTGTGAAGATGAGGGCGATACCCATACCTGAGTCTGAAGAATAGCCATACTGATCAGAGAAGTAAGCTGGAGCCCAGAAGAGGAAGAACCACCATACACCATCAGTCATAAACTTACCGGTGATGAACGACCATGTCTGACGGAAAGTGAAGCACTTCAAGAAACCGATAGTCTTCTCTGGTTCCTCGGCAGCAGCCTCCGCGTTTCCAGCCTCAGCTTCAGCTTTCTCAGCCTCTACCTTCTCCAAGTCTTCATCCTGCTCAATATAGGTAAGCTCAGCATTATTAACGAACTTGCTCTTGGCTGGCTTCTCATAGAGCCACACCCACAAGCCCATCCAGATGTAACCCAGTACACCGATGATGACGAATGCCATCTCCCAACCCATGGCACGAGCCAAGAGAGGAATGGTAGCAGGAGCTGCCAATGCACCTACAGACGCACCACTATTGAAGATGGCTGTAGAGAAAGCGCGGTCTTTCTTAGGGAAATACTCTGCCGTAACCTTGATGGCAGCAGGGAAGTTACCAGCCTCACCCACAGCAAGAATCAAGCGGCAAGAGAGGAAGAGCCATACGCTGATGGTGGCAATAGCAACAGCTGCATCGCTACCTGCCTGAACCAAGCGAAGTGCCTCAATAGAATCATAGCCCTCTATCTGCATAGCTACCCAGCCACAACCGGCATGCAGCACGGCACCCGTGCTCCATACGAAGATGGCGATGAGGTAACCCTTCTTAGTGCCCATGAAGTCGATAAACTTACCGGCAAAAAGATTGGCTATGGCATAGAAGATAGAGAAGCATCCTGTTATCGTACCATAATCAGCATCGGTCCAGTGGAATTCTGGAGCGATAAAGTCTTTCCATGTCAATGACAGAACCTGACGGTCCATGTAATTGACGGTGGTTGCTATGAAAAGCAACGCACAAATTACCCAACGGAAGTTGGACATCTTACTTGTTGTAATAGGACTCATTGTCAAAGTTTTTAAGAGTTTATTTATTTTTTACTTTTTATTCTTCTTTCGGAGAACCCGAATCTCTTATTCGAGATCCGGTATCTTAACTACCTGCATATCATTGTAGATGAGGTTCTCGCCTGCCATACCCCAGATAAAGGTATAGTTGCTAGTACCTGCTGCGCAGTGGATAGACCACTCTGGAGCGATAACAGCCTGCTCATTGTTGAGCCAGATAGGACGAGTCTCCTGTGGCTCACCCATCACGTGGAGTATCTTCTGACCCTCTGGTACATTATAATATAGGTAGGTCTCCATACGGCGAAGATGAGTGTGAGCTGGCATCGTGTTCCATACGCTACCCTCCTTCAACTCTGTTACACCCATCTGCAACTGGCATGTACGAACACCGGCTACACCATCGATAATCAACTGGTGGATCACACGGTCGTTGCTCTCCTTCAAGCTACCAGCCTTGATGTTGTTGGCATCCTTCAGAGTAACCTTCTTGGTAGGGAATGTTTGATGAGCACAAGCACTGTTCATATAGAATTTAGCTGGCTTGGCAGCATCCTTGCTGCTCATCTCGATGTTCTTGGCACCTCGCCCCACATAGAGAGCCTCCTGGAAACCGAGTGTATACTTCTTGCCGTCAACGGTAACAGTACCCTCGCCACCGATGTTGATGATACCCAACTCGCGGTTATCGAGCAGATTCTTCTGATCGTTTGGCTTGTCTGTATAGAGAGGAGCGATAGAAGTCAGCTTCAGAGGAGCGGTTGTTGGCTCAGCACCACCGATGAGGAAGCGGTCGAACATGGTGTATGTCCAGTTTACCTCGCCTGGAGCGAACACCTTCTCGATAGCGAACTCGCCGCGAAGACGGTCTGTTGTATAATGCTTGGCATCCATCGGATTGCTAGCATAACGCACGTTATAATTAGTGTAGGCATTTTCTGCCTTAACTTCATAACCACATTTTCCACACTGGCCAAAAGCCTGACTTGCTGTTAAAACCATTGCTGCTAATATTAATGTTATTTTTTTCATTGTTTTTTATTTATTATTTTTTTCGTCCTTAATGATGCGCTGGCGATTCCAAACCATCATAGCGATGGTGATGATAGTCAAGATACCCATGCCCAAATATGATAATTTCACACCACGATAGATAGCCCAACCGAAGAGCGAAGAGGCAAAGTCGAGAGCTCCACCCGAGAAACCTTCTGGTATCTGAGCGGTCTTATCGCCTGTGGCTGCAAACACTTGGTTGGCTGCCAAAGTGAAGTCTGGAGCCATATCGGTTACGAAATAGAGACCGATGATGAGTGCCACGAGACCCACTATCAATGTCTTCACCACATTGCCCTTGGTGAAAGGTAAAATCATTGGGAAGAGATAGAACATGCCTGCCAATGAGGCAAGAGGCAAGAACTGATTGCCCGGCAGGAAGACGGCGATGGCAAGAATCACTGGTATCAAGATGACAGATGCCACCAAGGTAGTAGGATGACCGATTACCAAGGCTGGGCTCATACCGATATGTACCTTCTTGCCATTAAACTTAGTCTTCACCAAATCCTGAGTCTTCTCAGAGATAGGCTTCAGTCCGTCTATAAAGAGCGATGTGATACGAGGTATCAACTCCATCACGGCTCCCATGGTAACACCGAGGAAGAGAATCTTCTTGATATCGAGCTGGGCAGCCCAACCGATGAGCGCACCCACGATGACTCCGAGCACCAATGGTTCACCGAGCACACCAAACTTCTTCTTCAGTCCCTCTGCATCAACATCTAGCTTAGAGAAACCAGGTATCTTATCGAGCAATTTATTCAGTACGATAGCAAATGGCATGAAGCTCTGGCAGAATGGCTGCGGAATGGAGATGCCCTCCAAGTCGTAATATTTCTGGAATCTTTCGGCTGTCAAGTCGGCGCATACCAAGGTGATGATATAGCATACGATGGCTGCGAAATAGCCCCAGACCAAACTCTCTCCCATCACGAAGTAAGCCACGGCACCGATAAAGGCAAAGTGCCAGTAGTTCCACAAGTCGATGTTTACGGTGCGAGTGGTCTTGGTAATGAGCATTAGGAAGTTCACGCCCAAGCAGATAGGGATAATGAGAGCACCCACTGCCGTATTATAGGCAACGGCAGCTGCGGCAGGCCATCCCATGTCGAAGACGTTGAGCTGCAAATGATACAAATCAGAGATTGCCTTGAGCGGGTCATTGAAGTTGGTGGTGAGCAGAGCTGTAACCACACCGAGCCCAACGAAACCCACACCTACGAAGAGTCCCGATTTCAATGCCTTTCCGAATTTCATGCCTATACATAAGCCTATGACGGTGAAGATGATTGGCATCATCACGCTTGCACCCAAGCTTATGATATAGCTAAATACTTGTTCCATTGTTTATTCTTTTTTGAATTGTTAAAATAGTTGTCATGGTGCACCTCTTGTGCACCCTCGTTTGTTTTAAGATCGTAATTTGGGCACAAAGATACACTTTTTTCTTCAAAATCAATACGTTTTAAGGTAAAAAAATACTTAAAAAGTTAGGAGTTAGAAGTTAGGAGTTAGGAGTTGACAGACAAAAAGCCTCATATTGAGCCTTAAACTTCCTAACTCCCAACTCCTAACTCCCAACTCCTAACTCCTAACTCCTAACTCCTAACTAAATCAATCTTGATAATATACTCTCTTCACACGATTGCTGATGGTAGTGAGCACCTCGTATGGAATGGTATCAAGGATGTCGCTGAGCGTCTGCACTGGCAGATGTTCGCCAAAGATTTCCACGGAGTCTCCCTCCTTGCAGTCAATGCCTGTTACATCTATCATTGCCACATCCATGCAGATATTTCCCACATAGTCAGCCTTCTGTCCGTTGACCAGGCAGTAAGCATGGCGATTGCCGAGATGGCGGTTCAGTCCGTCGGCATATCCGATTGGGATGGCAGCGATGACGCTGTCCTTATCCAGGATGGTCTTGCGGCTATAGCCCACACTCTCTCCTGCCTTGATGTGATGCATCTGCAAGATGGTAGTCTTCAGGGTGCTCACGCAGTTGATGGTCTCATTGTTGCGAGAGTTGATGCCATAGAGTCCCAATCCCAATCGACACATATCCAACTGGCGCTCTGGGAAGTGCTCGATACCTGCCGAATTGCAGATATGGCGCAATATCTTATGGTCGAAGGCTGCCTGAAGCTGCTTGCTACCCTTATCGAAGAGCTCAAACTGATGAGCAGAAAAGGCATCGAAGCCGTCGTCATCACTACCCACGAAGTGAGAGAACACGCTGCGAGGGATGATGGCATTCTGATGCTTCAGCTTGCCGATGAGTTCTTCCATATCATTCTCTGGGTCGAAACCGAGACGGTGCATACCTGTATCAAGCTTGATGTGAACAGGGAATCCTGTAACACCCTCCTTCTCTGCCGCACGAATCAGAGCATCGAGCAAGCGGAAGGAATACACCTCTGGCTCCAAGTCATAATCAAACATGGTCTTGAATGCCGTCATCTCTGGGTTCATGATCATGATGTTGCTAGTGATACCGTTCTTGCGAAGGGTAACACCCTCATCAGCAACGGCTACCGCCAGATAATCCACACGATGATCCTGCAATGTCTTGGCTATCTCCACGGCTCCTGCTCCATAACCATCAGCCTTGATCATGCAAACGAGCTTGGTCTCTGGCTTCATGAAGGAACGATAGTAGTTGAGATTAGCTACCACAGCATTGAGGTTTACCTCCAGTGTAGTTTCGTGTACCTTCTGAACCAGCAACTCGGTAAGCTGGTCGAAACCAAATTGGCGAGCGCCCTTCAGCAGAATCACCTCATCACGGAGAGAAGTAAACACTTCGCTCTCAATAAACTCCTCCACATTCTGGAAGAAGAACTTTTCATGTATCTGAATCTGGTCTTGTTCACGGCAGAGTTCAGGACCAATACCGATAAACTTCACTACGCCACGCTTTCTAGCCAAGTCGCTTACCTCTTTGTAGAGTGCATCTGGAGCCATACCGCTCTGGTAAATGTCGCTCAAGATGAGAGTATGGCGACGACCACGATGGTCAGGACGACGGTTCATGAAGTCGAGAGCGATGTCGAGGGAATTGATATCGCTATTGTAGCTATCATTGATCAGGGTACAACCATGCTGTCCCACCTTCACTTCCAGTCGCATAGCCACTGGTTCGAGCATAGACATACGCTTGTCGATATCCTCGGCATCCAATCCTAGCTTGCTAGCCACTACGGCACACACGATGGAGTTCTGCACCGAAGCATCATCAATGAATGGGATAGAGAAACTATCCTCTATACCTTTATATATATAGGTGATAACCGTTACGTTCTGCTGCTTCTCCACGCTCTTTACATAGAAAGGAGCCTCAGGATTCTTCTCTGACCAGAAGAGTTTCTCGCCCTTGAAGTCCTTGTATTCGGCTATCATCTTAGTGATCATCTCGTCGTCGCCATCATATACGATGGTCTCGGCATCATGGAAGAGGATGAGTTTCTCCCTGCATTTCTCCTCCTTGGAAGAGAAATTCTCCTGATGCGCCGCACCCACATTGGTCAATACGGCGATGGTAGGCTGGATGATGTCGCGAAGGGCAAGCATCTCGCCAGGCTGACTGATGCCAGCCTCGAATACGCCCACCTGGGTCTGCTCATTCATGAGCCATACCGACAATGGCACACCTATCTGCGAATTGTAGCTGCGAGGGCTGCGAGTAACAAACATGCTTGGTGAGAGCAACTGATAGAGCCACTCCTTGACCATCGTCTTGCCATTGGACCCCGTGATGCCCACTATCGGAATGTTAAATTCATCACGATGACGCTCGGCAAGGCGCTGCAAAGCCTCCAGGGTGTTGACCACCTTCAGGAAGTTAGCCTCTGGATAATCCGATGCATACCCTTTAGGAACATCCGTTACCACGAAGTTCTTCACACCACGACGATACAACTCTGGAATGTAGTTGTGACCATCGTTGCGCTCCGACTTGAGCGCAAAGAACAGAGTTTCCTCTGGGAAACAAAGTGATCGACTATCGGTCAGGATAAAACCGATGTTGGTATCATTGTCTCCATAGCGACGCGCACCTATCAGTGTGGTTACCTTTTCAATAGTATATGTCATTGTCTTTAAAGTTTTAATTTTCTATATTCAAGAGGAATTTACAGAGAGAAGAAAAACTCCTAACTCCTAACTCCTAACTTACAACTTATATTTCTCTTTGAATAGTCTCTCCTTTTCCTTCGCCTGAGCCAGAAACTTCTGATATTCCTCGCTCTCGGGATTGAAAGGTCTATGTCCCAACGCCTCTCGGATGGGACGCCATTCTTCCATGAAACCCTTAGCTTCCTTACTGAAGTACGCCTCTCGGAACTTCTGCCAGATATATTCCACAGCCTGGTCGCTCGGATGGAGCATATCCTCTTGATAGAAACGATAGTCTCTCAACTCATCGTTCAGGATCTCGTAGGCAGGGAAGTAGCTCACCACTCCGGGATTCTCCCTCCTCACCTTCTCGGCGGCAAGTTGGAGCGTAGCCTTGGATAGCTGGCTGCCATGAAAGCCGTACTTGGCATAGCGAATGGGGCTCACCGTGAGGATGACATGGAGATTATCTCCTACTTTTGCTTTCAGCAGATGGATGGCACGCTGTAGATAGTCGGCACATTCATCTACCGATAGTTCTCGTTCCTCGAAGAGACGCTGAGGGCGCTTCTGGCAGTTGTCCACGATTTCTCCTGTTTCCTTGAGGATATATACGTGGTTGGTACCCAGGGTAAAGATAGCAACACTGGGCAATGGCTGCTCGGAGGCATTCGCAAGAACCTCCAGCCATCGCTCCACAGTGTGCAGGATGCTGGCTGGGTTGTACATCACCCCGTATGGGTTTACCACAGCCGGGAAAGCATTCTCCCGGAATCGCTTGCCTAGATTGTCGGCAAAGCAACTGCCCACAAAGAGCATCTGCTCTGCCGCCCCTATCTCAAAGTCGCCCTTAGCTACGACTACTTCTGTTCTGAACTGCATCTTTTCTTTCTCTCTACTACTATACCTATTATAATAAGGAGAATCAAGAAGGCATATGCCACGTAGGCGATGGTCTCGGTTGTCTTGAGCGAAGTAGGATGGAAATCGAGGATTACCTTGTGATTGCCCGGCTTCACATTGAGCGCACGCAACACATAGTTCACTCTGCCTAGCTCTGCCTTCTGTCCATCTACCGTAGCCGTCCAGCCTGGATAGTAAATCTCTGAGAATACGATGACACCACCCTTGTCCGACTTCACCTCGTAAGTCAGATTATTAGGCTTATACTGTGTCAACTTCACCATAGAAGTATCATCCTGCTTCGCGCTCTGCTGCAACTGCTCCTTGAATTTAGCATCAGCCACAGCCACATGGCGCAGGTTGTTCTTGCCCACGGCATCAATCTCCTCATTGGCATTGTTCACATACTTCACCTCGTCCACAAACCATGCATTGCCGTATGCGTAAGGGTTCTGCAGAGGTACGGTCTGTCCGCCCTGAAGCGGCATGATGAAGTATTTCGTGTTCAGCATATTGAGCACAGGGAAGAGACTGTCGCCATTCACCTTGGTCATATCGCCACCTGCATCTACCACTGCCTTCATCGTCTTCTGCATCTCAGGAGAGATGTGCGCATCTATCAGCTCGGCATAGCGGCGAAGCTTAGCAGGATGATAGCCACCCACGCTCTTGTGATAGTAAGAAGTCTCATTCTCATTGAATGTATTGGATGCGAAGTTGAGCACACGATAGTCCAAAGCCTTGTCGCGGAGGATAATCTTGTCGGTCTCGGTCATCTGCTGAGGTGCATCACGCTCGGTCTTGTCTACAAACATATCGTCGTAGAGATAGCGCTTGTTCACCATCCACATGTCCACGAGACAGAGCACGGCGATACCGCAAATCATATACTCCTTGCCCAGTTTCTTGTACTTATAGAGCATCAGCATAGCTGTGCCCACCACGATAATCCAGAATGAGCGCCAGCAATCAGAGGTAAAGACACCCTTTCTGATTTCGGTCAGATTGCTGATGATAGGTCCCTGATACTCAGCAGGCAGCTGCTGCAAGCTCTGCATCTCATTCACGGAGATGAAATCAGGGAAGAACACACCAGGCATAATGGCGAAGAGCAAACAGAAACCTGCTGTCAAGCCAAAGCTAGCATATACATATTTGATCTTGGATGTCAGGAGTTCTGGCTCATCCACCAGTTTCTTCAATGCCATCATCGCCAAGAGCGGAATGGTAAACTCGGCGATAACCAGGATGCTTGCCACCGTACGGAACTTGGCATACATAGGCACATAGTCGAGGAAGAAATCGGTGAAAGGCATAAAGTTTCTACCCCATGACAAGAGCACGCTCAGGATGGTGGAAGCCAGCAGCGCCCACTTCATCGGTCCCTTCACGATGAAGAGTCCCAAGATGAAGAGCATCATCACGAAGGCTCCCACATATACAGGTCCGCTGGTACCAGGCTGATTGCCCCAGTACTGTCCCAGCTGCTGATATATCTGCACAAAGTTTGGGTCTGCCTTCTCCATCGCCTTCTCGTTTTGGGCGAGAGGCACGGATGCGCCACCCTTGGCATCTGGTATCAGGAGCGTCCAAGTCTCGTCGATGCCATAGCTCCACTGGGTGATATAGTCACGGTCCAATCCGCTGCTAGTTTGGTTGGCAGCATTCTTCTTCACCAGTTCACTCTTGCCTCGCATACTCTCCTGCCCATACTGCCAAGTATGATACAGATTACTGAGGTTCAGCGAGATACCGATGGCAGCGCCCACGATGCAGACAGCCGTAGCCTTGCCAAACTTAGCCAGCTGCTTCTTCTGGATAGCCTCTACCAAGAAGGCTATCACCATGAAGAGGATGATGAAGAGGTAATAATAAGTCATCTGCACATGGTTGGCGTTCACCTCGAAAGCCGAGAAGATGGCAGTGAGCAAGAGTCCCTTCAGGTATTTGCCCCTATAGGCGAGCACCACGCCCGCTATCATTGGAGGCAGATAAGCCAGCGCCCAAACTTTCCAGATATGACCGGCAGCGATGATGATAAAGAAGTAGGACGAGAAAGCCCAGATGATACTACCCAATGCCGCCAAAGACTGGCGGAAATCAAAGGCACGAAGCATGATATAGAAGCCCAGCAGGTATACGAACACATACCATACATAGTCGGGCAGCCACAGGTGGTAAGCATTCATCACCTGCGACAACACCTTGCCGCTATCATAGGATGGAGCCATCTGGTAGGTAGGCATACCTCCAAACACGGAGTTGGTCCATCTTGTTGTCTCTCCCGTCTGCTGGTAGAAGAGTTCCTTCTCGTGTCCCAGTCCCTTGCCCGCAGAGGAGTCATGGCGGAAGAGGATTCTCCCGTCCATATCGGCAGGCATGAAGTACACGAATGATACTACCGCAAACAAAACAACTACTAGAATATCCAGTAGATACTTCTTCAAAAATTTCATTTTCCTTATAAACGTTTATATTTTGGTGGCAAAGATACTACTTTTTTTTGATACTAGAAAAGTTTCTCCGCTTTAGTATTATCTTTTTTAACTTTTTTACTATCTGCAAGGCAAATGATTGCTATCACTGCTATCACTCTTGCGGAAAAGAGGCTTAATCGAAAGTGAAGTAAGGCTTAACTGAAATAAATGAGGTTTTTGGGAAAAACTTTCAGAAAACGAGCAAATAATTTTGATATATCATAGATTATCAGTAACTTTGCACCCCGAAAAAATAATAGACACAACATAATAATATGAAGATTGGTATTATCGTTGCGATGGACAAGGAGTTCACGCAACTCAAGACTTTATTAACTCAGTCACAGACAGAACGAAAGAACCATAAGGACTTCGTGCTGGGCAAGATAGGCGACAACGAGGTAGTGATGCAGCAGTGCGGCATCGGCAAGGTGAATAGCACCATCGGCGCCGTGGAGATGATAGACAATTATCACCCTGACCTCGTTATCTCATCGGGCGTGGCTGGAGGAGCCGATGTCAACCTCAACGTTACCGAGGTGGTGGTTGCCACTGAGTGCGTATACCACGATGCCTACTGCGGCGAGGAGTGTGAATACGGACAGATACTGGGTATGCCTGCCACCTTTAAGACTCCAAAGGAATATATAGAGAAGGCTCTCAACATCAACAACTTGCCAGCCAACAAGCACCCTAAGATACACGCCGGACAGATAGTTAGCGGCGAATGGTTTGTGGATAGCAAGGAGAAGATGCGCTCCATCTTGGAACACTTCCCCGAGGCTATGGCTGTGGATATGGAGAGCTGCTCCATCGCTCAGACTTGCCACATCTACAAAACTCCATTCATATCCTTCCGCATCATCAGCGATGTGCCGCTGAAGGACACCAAGGCACAGCAGTATTTCGACTTCTGGGCTAAGATGGCAGAGGGATCATTCAATGTGACCAAGGCTTTCTTGGAGAGTCTGTAACATTGAACTTTGAGCTTTGAACTTTGAACTTTGAGCTTTGAGCTTTGAGCTTTGAACTTTGAACTTTGAACTTTGAGCTTTGAACTTTATGATATGCCATACGGATTATTATAAAGTTCAATATTCTGAGTTCAAAGTAAAAGTAATCATAAAGTTCAAAGTTCAAAGCTCAAAGTTCAAAGTTCAATATTCAGAGTTCAAAGTAAAAAGTAATCATAAAGTTAAAAGTTCAATATTCAAAGTTCAAAGTAATATGAATAAGATACCAAGTTTTACAATCAATCATAACAAGTTGCTCCGTGGCATCTACGTAAGTCGTAAGGACGAAGTGGGCGGAGAAGTAGTAACCACATTCGACATCCGCATGAAGGTGCCTAATCAGGAGCCTTGCCTGCACAATGGTGCCATCCATACCATCGAGCACCTCGCTGCCACCTATCTGCGCAATGATGAGGAGTGGAAAGACCGCATCATCTACTGGGGGCCAATGGGTTGCCTCACTGGCAATTACCTCCTGATACGTGGCGACTTGGAGAGCCGCGACATCGTGGAACTGATGAAGCGCACCTTTAAGTTTATCGCTGACTATGAGGGAGAAATCCCAGGCCAGGCAGCCAAGGACTGCGGCAACTATCTGCTCCATGACCTGCCAATGGCAAAGTATGAAGCCAAGAAATATCTCGAAGAGGTGCTCAATGTCATCCAGGACGAGAACCTCATCTATCCTACCCAGGATTAATATATATATATAAATATGAGAAAAGGAGTATCGCACATCCACGCTGCGATACTCCTTTTCTCGTATATGCTTACCATTTCAGTTTGCCATACTTTTCTTTATACCATAACTGCCAACCATTCACCAGGTTCTGCCATACCACGTATGCTCCTGGAGCCACGGCAGCAAGCGGATTGAGGAAGGTAAGGGTGAGCCAGATGCCCACGATGGTATTCTTCTGCCCTAGCGCCTGACCAGCACTGATGCTATCGCCGAAATGGCGCCCCACAGCCTTGCCGATGGAAAACTGGATGAGACATACCAGCAGAGGCACGACGAGCAGCAATGCCAAGACCCAGCCCGATACCTGGGCATGGAGAATATTCCTCATGGTCTCGCCCATCAATATCGTGAGATTGAAACACCACATATAGAAACCCAAATCGGGCACTCGCTTCACCAGCTCCACAAACTTAGGGATGTATCGGCGAGAGAGCAGCGCCAAGACCAATGGCACCACCAGCACCGTGGTAACATTTCTGAACACCATGGCACTCATCATCAAGAACGAAACGTCAGCTCCCTTCTCCACCATCGGGAAGAGGCTAGGAATAATGACCATCGTGAAGATATTGGCGATAACCGTATACGTGGTGAGCGAACCTATGCTGCCGCCCAACTTCTCCGTGACCACAGCCACCGATGCAGCCGTAGGGCAGATGAAACAGATGAAGGCTCCCTCCAAGATGAGCTTGGTCTCATAACTGCCGCCAAACTCGAAGATGAGCACCACCATCATCAGTGCCAGCGAGGTACGGATGAGCTGCAAGATGAAATGCCATGACTTCGGCTTCATCTCCTTGATGTCTATCTTGCAGAAGGTAACATAGAGCAACATGAAGAGCACCCATGGCATCAGCTTCACCAAGCGCGGACCGCTCCAATCACCAATAGGCTCCAAGAAGGGCACATTGGCAAATATCAGATATACCACCACTCCTATCACCAAGGAGCAAGGCAACGCAAACTTTCTAAAAAATCTCCACAACATATTAAGAAGCCAAAATCTATAAAACATTCTCAATCCAACATAAAAAAGAATCCCCAAATGACGAATTTACATTCGGCAAGAGGGGAATTCTTATGGATCCATTTATATATAAGCCTGGACTTATTCTTTGTTACTACGCTTGCGCTCCAAGTGATCCAAGATCACCTTGCGCATACGCATGCTCTTTGGAGTAACCTCTACGTACTCATCCTCACGGATATACTCCAAGCACTCCTCTAGGCTCATCACGGTCTTAGGGATCACGCGAGCCTTGTCATCAGAACCAGAAGCACGTACGTTGGTCAGCTGCTTAGCCTTGGTTACATTGATCACGAGGTCGTTCTCATGGACGTGCTCGCCCACTACCTCACCAGCGTAAACCTCCTCACCTGGGTCGATGAAGAACTTACCGCGATCCTGGAGCTTATCGATGGCGTAAGCGTATGCAGTACCTGTCTCCAGGGCAATCATGCTACCGTTGGAGCGGCGGCTAATCTCACCCTTGTATGGCTGATACTCCTTGAAGCGGTGAGCCATGATAGCCTCACCCTGAGAAGCTGTCAACACATTGGTACGCAGACCGATGATACCACGAGATGGGATATCAAACTCGATGTCCACACGCTCACCCATATTGAGCATAGAAGTCATATCACCCTTGCGGCGAGTTACCATATCAATCATCTTAGAGGCAAACTCCTCTGGCACATTGATGGTCAACTCCTCCACTGGCTCGCACTTCACGCCGTCTATCTCCTTGTAGATAACCTGAGGCTGACCCACCTGGAGCTCATAGCCCTCACGGCGCATAGTCTCGATGAGCACAGAGAGGTGGAGCACACCACGACCTGAGACAATCCACTTATCAGTAGTATCCTCAAATGGCTGCACGCGCAGAGCTAGGTTCTTCTCCAGCTCCTTGTTCAAGCGATCCTGGATGTGGCGAGAAGTACAGAACTTGCCCTCCTTGCCAAAGAAAGGAGAATCATTGATGGTGAAGAGCATACTCATGGTAGGCTCGTCCACAGCAATAGGTGGCAGTGGCTCTGGGTTCTCGAAGTCGCAGATGGTATCACCAATCTCGAACTTCTCCAAACCGATAACGGCACAGATGTCGCCAGAATCCACATGGTCTGTCTTCTTATGACCCATACCCTCGAAGGTGTGGAGCTCCTTGATCTTAGTCTTCTCCTGAGTACCGTCGCGATGGCAGATAGTGATGTTCATGCCATCCTTCAGTGTACCACGATGTACACGACCCACAGCGATACGACCCGTATAAGAACTATAGTCGAGCGATGTGATCAAGAGCTGAGGAGTACCCTCCAACTGCTTAGGAGCAGGGATTACCTCGATAATTTTGTCGAGCAAATAGTCGATATTATCAGTAGGATTATTATAATCCTCGCCCATCCAGCCGTTCTTGGCAGAGCCATAAACCACAGGGAAGTCGAGCTGATCCTCAGTAGCATTGAGGTCGCACATCAAGTCGAACACCATCTCATATACCTCCTCAGGGCGGCAGTTAGGCTTGTCCACCTTGTTTACCACAACGATAGGCTTGAGTCCGAGCTGCAAAGCCTTCTGCAGCACGAATCGAGTCTGAGGCATAGGGCCCTCGAACGCATCGACGAGGAGGAGGCAACCGTCTGCCATGTTGAGCACACGCTCCACCTCACCACCGAAGTCTGAGTGTCCAGGAGTATCGAGGATATTAATCTTAGTACCTTTCCAGTTGATAGATACATTCTTTGAGAGAATGGTTATACCACGCTCGCGCTCCAAGTCGTTGGAATCGAGCACTTCGCCGCTGTTATCCTGTCCGTCACGGAAGAGCTTACCGGCGAGCATCATCTTGTCCACCAAGGTAGTTTTACCATGGTCAACGTGTGCAATAACTGCAATGTTTCTAATGTCTTGCATTTCCTTTACCTTAAATACTTTATGAATTTGGGTGCAAAATTACAAAAAATTCCCGAAAAATTTGCATAATTCACTGAAAAGTTGTACCTTTGCACCGCATTTTAACGGAAACCACCGTGAGGAAGGTCCTATTGTGCATAACATTCATTCATAATAATTAAATTTTAAGTATCACAGCTATGTATTTAGACAAAGCAAAAAAAGAAGAGATCTTTAGCAAGTACGGAAAGTCTAACTCTGATACTGGTTCAGCTGAGAGCCAGATAGCATTGTTCTCATACCGTATTGCTCATTTGACGGAACATGTTAAGCAGAACCGTAAAGATTATACTACAACACGTGCCTTGACACAGCTTGTAGGAAAGCGTCGCGCATTGCTCGATTACTTGTACGACCGCGATATCAATCGCTACCGTGCCATCATCAAGGCCCTCGGTCTTCGTAAGTAATCTCTCAGAGCATTTGCTTAAAGAAACAGAATCCCATCACTCTCGCAAGAGGGCGATGGGATTTTTTTGTATAAATTCGCAAAAACTACCGCACACCGCACTAAATCCTTTTATGTACCTCTATATCAGACAGTTTGTACAGTGCGGTGTTGCAGTCAACACCACACAACACCGCACAACACCGCACTCCATCCCTAAAGCTAGAAGAGATAGAGCTGCAAAATTCTTCTTTTTAAAATTAGTGCGGTGTTGTGCGGTGTTAGTGAGGTGTTTAGCAAACACCGCACTAGGGTATACTAACTATGTATCAAGAACTTAGCATACGCCTAGTGCGGTGTGTGGTAGAAAAGCGAAACTAGTATTCTACAGAATAGTATCGAGGAAGAAGCAGAAAAGCTACCCCGATATCTCGAAAAGTGCTCTGCCCAGGCACAAAAGTGCCCCTAGTGAGGGCACTTTTGTGCCGTGGTGAGGAACTTATTTTTTCTACCTGTATGGGGTGTTAAACTTATCCTAACTTACTGCGCTGAGATAGGCAGATTGCGGAACTCGATGAACTGCATGGTCTCGCCATTAGACTTATACTTGAATGGAATCTTGACTACGCTAAACTCAGTGGCACTGGTGCTGACATTCTGAATGACAAACGTAGCCTTCATCGGAACACCTACAAGCAATGTATAGAAATTATAGCCTAACCAGCGGTTCTTGCCAAAGAGGCTTGTCTCATCATCGCACTCATAAGCATCGCCACCATCATCATATATGGTAGGGGCGTTGCCATAAGCTGAAATCTCATATTCCTTGTTGCCGATGTTCTTGAATGTGGCTGTGATCACTACATTCTTGCCTTGACGAACGCACTTCAAGAAGTTGAACTGCAATTCTGGCAATGAGCAGGTAACCAAATCGGAATTGGTATTCTTGACATCTGCCACCACCTGAGCTGGTAGCTTGATAGCAAACTCTGCATCATTAGACTTACCCTTGACCAATATAGAATTGATCTGCTTGATGGTGCGATCTACATCCTCTATCACCATAATACCCTTGACAGGTACATTAGAAGGAAGCATCTTATCAGAATAGTGACCTAACTTTTCGCCACCCAAATAGAAGTGCATCTGATGTTTGACATTCTTGCTATCAAAAGCACAAGAGCCGTCACCAAATGCATTGAAAAACATTTTGAGTTCACTGGAAGTGGTGTTGGTAATCACAAAGTTGATGTGGACATCATTACCATTAGCCACGCAACTGGTATACTTGATGGTGCAACCAGGGATAGAGCCAGAAGCCTTGGTGGTGGTATTCTGATTCGTCTTTTGGTCATCAGTCAACATAGACTCAGCTGCCTTGCCCAATGCCTTGAGCCACTTCTGTGCATGGATTTGCTGTACGCTCACGAGGGAGAGCAGCAGTGCGAAAAGAATTGCTTTCTTCATAATTGTATCGGTTTATGTTATTAATTAAAAATTATCAGTTCGTCCCTAGAAAGAGCCTTTATCCTTAGAAAAAGAGAAATGGCACCTTTACACATTCTTGCTTGCAAAGGTAGGAAATTAAGCAATAACTTCCAAGCATTTTGCCAAGAAAAGTAAAGGTGCCATTGCGAAAATAGGCAATTTTATATCATTTGACGCTGATTTTTACGGAATGACATCCCCATCTGTCTTTATCCTTAAGATGTAGCAACCTTTTAATATCAGCGAAAGCAGACACATTGCTAATCAGAAAGCTTTCTCTCAGCGGAGAGAAAGCTTTCTGGTTATTGTTGCTTGGGTATCTTGCATAGATACCTTAATAAAAATATCTATTTTAGGATTTCCTTCAGCGGCTTCATCACGAAATCACGCTCTTCCATCAATGGATGAGGTACCTTAAAGTCGGACTCATCGATCACCAAGTCATCTATCATCAGGATATCAATGTCGATGATGCGGTCGTGATATTCTCCATTTACAGACTTCAGGGTTCTGCCCATCTCCTGCTCTATCCGCTGGGTAGCCTCCAACACCTGACGAGGGGCCATGGCGGTGAGAACCATCACGCAGGAATTGATGAAGTCATTGGGAGAAGAATAGCCCCAAGGCTTGGTTTCGTAAA
>ERZ1035070.146-NODE-146-length-23752-cov-16.954087_pt1 | contig 23752 bp, 18 predicted proteins | sample MGYA00520603_ERZ1035070 | MGnify/ENA primary metagenome ERZ1035070 (study PRJEB33766, sample SAMN09781695) | gut metagenome | biome: gut microbiome | host: Homo sapiens | place: Madagascar | study: EMG produced TPA metagenomics assembly of the PRJNA485056 data... | reverse complement strand
TATTCAAGGATATGTCTAACGGCGATATGTTCCTCTCTCAGTCTACATGCAAGACTAACGACACTGTTGAGTTCGAAGGCGAGACTTATCCAGTTGTTAAGATTGAAATCTCTAGCACATCTCACCCATTCTACACAGGTAAGAGCAAGCTCGTTGATACAGCGGGTCGCGTAGACCGCTTCATGAACCGTTACGGCAAATTGAAGAAGTAATAATATACCTTTTTTATAAGGATATATTTATTATCGCAAAGATACAGAGTGCATTCCAGCGTAGTTGCATATACGTAGGAATGCACTTTTTTTCTCTCACTACAAATCCTCATACAATCGATTTTCTACATATCTCTATATATAGAAAGCCCAAAATCTTTAACTTAATAAACATTATCGAGAATTATGAAGCATACTAAGTTTTTTATCTTCGCGCTCGTTGCTGCGATGACGTTCTCTGCTTGTGGTACTGATGATTCGCTGCAGTTCTATTTTCCAGATAACGGCGGTACTACTGGTGGCGAATCAACCGACAAGAACAATACAAACAAGAATGTGGCTACTGCCAACATGCAAGAAGTGGTAAGAAACGCTATCAGTGGTTTGGAATTTCCTAAACTAAAAAACAATGGTACCAGCTATGCAATCGTTCACATAGATAAAACCACAGGTATGTTGAACTATTCTACAGAATGGGACGACAACATGAAGAGCCAGAGATGGAGCTGCTATACTTTCCATACAGGAAACAATAAAACCAACGTTAATAGACCTGATGATGATTATCCATCTGATACAGATTTAAAGTCTCTATATGGAGTGGTAGACTTCACTTATGATCCATATAAAGGCAATGGAAGATATGATCATGGACACATCTGCCCATCAGGCGACAGAAGATTAAACAGTACCCAGGAAAGACAGACAGACTTTCTGACCAACATGCAACCACAATATGCCAAATTCAACCAGAACGGAACATGGATACAAATGGAGAACGCCTTGAGGAAAAAAGCCAATGCTATAATAAATGACAAGGATACTCTATTTGTTGTAAAAGGCGGTACTATAGACAGTCCTGAAAACATTATTGAATATATCAACGGAAGACAAACGGTCTATACTGCAACAACAGGTTACATCCCAGTACCAAAGTATTTCTTTGTAGCAATATTGGAAAAAACGTTTGATACGAAAAGTAACAAGCACAAATACAGTGCTTTCGGCTACTGGTTCCCTCACGAGAACAAGGCATTTGAAAAGGGCGATAAGCTCGGCAAATATATCGTAAACATCAAGACGCTGGAAGACAGAACCGGCATCGACTTCTTCTGTAATCTCCCTGATGGAATCGAGAAGGAAGTGGAAAACGTAGATGCAGAAATCATCAAGAATCTGGGGTTTTAAATAAAAGGCTATATACAAACAAAGAAGAGGGTGTGTCATAAGTCTGGATAATAGTTGGCGCATAACAGTTGACCAACGCATGCACATCAGCTGTTGTGCATGCGCATATCAGCTGTTATGCAAGCGCACAACAGCTGTTGTGCGGCCGAAGATACTGACTGTCTCAATAACATATCCTATCTCTTCCAACAACATATCCTATCTCATCCAACAACATATCCTATCTCATCCAACAACAAGAAGAGGGTGAATCATAAACTTATGACACACCCTCTTTCTTTTGTTTATATCATCATCTTCTCGGCAACTTCTTGATTGCATGTGGCATGAATACCCTACCGGCAGCCTTACCGAAGCTAGGAGCTACGGAATCGGTTGCAGCAGAACGGGTCTTCTTACGAGCTCCACTCGGATCGTAGCGCACTAAATCGATTTGCATCACATCACCCTTAGCTGCTCCTGTTCCTATCATATAACCATAGAACACATCCTGGCCCTTTTCATCACCCAGATGGAAACCATACTGCTTAGCACCTGCATCCATCACATAGGTAGCACCCGTATCATTATAACGGATATAAATATCACCATTCTTATCGATATACCAGGTAAACTTCAGAGTCTGGCTTTCATTGCTTCCATCATCGGCATAATCCACTTCTACACCATTACCACTGAGCGAGTTAACCTTATCACCCGCCTGATAGAACGTCATCTCGGCATTGAAACTGTAGTTATTGCGTGACTGCCCGTCCTCAGCAAGTTCAGAGAGCATCACAGAGCCTCTCCAGTCGCCAATAAGGGTTTGAGTCTCCGACAGCAGGTAATTGTTCAGAGAACTGTTAGAACCATTATTCCAGTAGTCCTGGTTCCATCCCCAGCCACCATGATTATAGTCATCATACCAATAATAATCATCATACCAGTAATCGTCATCATCACATGAGGTGAATGAGATACTCATCAAAGCTATGAAAGCCATTGTGAGAAGAGTAGTAAACTTTTTCATATCAATTTATCAGTTAAGTTATTTATATTCTTATATCTTCTATACTTTTGAGCTCTCGAAGAACAGCATTCTTTCTTGAACCCGATGCAAAGGTAGTGGATTTTTCGTCTGCATCAAAGGGGAAAAGGATACAAACTGAGGGGGAAATCCCTATTCTTTCAAAAACAACCGCTTTTTTGATGGTGTTTCTTTCGGTTTTGATGATATTTCTTTCTCTGTATCAAAGATTTAACACCTTCTTAACACATCGTATCGATATTTTTCGTATCTTTGCATCATAAATAAGTAATTATTCAAAGAACATGCTTTTAGCACAAAGCAAATTCTAAGAATTCGCTCAAAAAAATGAGTTTCAACAGTTTATTAATTATACGTTAAACCTTTAAAATTATTAAGTTATGAACAAATTTTTACGCTATTCATTATCATTGGTTCTGGCGTTCGTAGCTAGCGTTACGTTTGCAGGAACAACTCCTTACAAAGTGTTGACTTTCCCTGACGAAGGTACTGAAGGCAAGGCAATCAGTGCTTATAACGAAACATGGAAAGCTACAATAGGAGAAGATGTCTGGACTATTGCAAATTTCAACACAAACAAGTGGAATAATAGTTGGAAATTCATCAAATGCGGAAGTAAGAATTTTGAATCTGTTGCTTCAATCACTTCACCTGCCATTGATCAGCCTATCAGCAATATTGTCCTGACCATCGACAAGATTACTAAAAGTAGCATTAATTCTATCAAGTTGCAGGTAGCAACTGATGCTGACTGTAACAATGTAACTGAAGAAATCCCTGCAAAGATTGAAGATGGAGACCTGATCTTCAAGCCAACTAAGTCTGCAGCAAACAATTACTATAAATTTGTCTTTGATTGCCAAAAAGGATCAAGTAATGGTTTGATTCAGGTTTCTAAGATTGCATATTATAAGGTAGGTGATGCTCCTGAAATCGTAGACATTACAAACACAGCAGAAACTGCTTATACCATTGCTAAGGCTAAGGAACTGATTGATGCAGGTAAAGGCTTGAGCGAAAGTGTATATGTTAAGGGTATTGTATCTCAGGCTAGTAAAAGCTTAAATGCTAAATACGGTAGTCTTTCTTACTACATTTCTGACGATGGTAAAACAGAAAATGAATTGCAGGTTTTCGGTGGTCTTTCTTTTGAGGGTAAGAAATTCACTTCTGTAGATGATATCAAGGTTGGCGACGTAGTTGTTGTTTATGGTAAGCTTAAGAAGTTTAACACTACTTATGAGCTTGATTCAAACAACATACTCATCTCTCAGAATGGCACAACTACCGGCATCACTAACATTACAACAGATGAAGCTGCAAAGAACGCTCCTGTTTACAACCTCGCAGGCCAGAAGGTAACCAAGGCTTACAAGGGTGTAGTCATCAAGAACGGAAAGAAGATGATTCAGAAGTAATCAAATTCAAAACAACATATCCCTACTACTCCCCCGATATTCATTTATCGGGGGAGTTTTTTGTTAGGCATAACATAAGAAGGAACCACCAGCAAATCAACCAAATATTACCCCTATCCCATGAAAAGTGGAATAATTTAATGCAATAACATAAAAAAACACACCTAAAACTACGATATCTCATTTATTTTCACTACCTTTGTTGCGATTAATAAACGTATACGAATAAAAAATGATGAAAAGAAAATTATATATCACCCTATTAGGACTGCTCTCTACCATTATGACAGCAGCTGTACCCTACTGCGATGTGAGAAAATTCTCTATCACAGACGGACTCGCTGCCAATACTATCTCAGACCTCAAACAAGGTAAAGACAACCTCATGTGGTTCAGTACATGGAACGGACTGTCGTTCTATGACGGCTACAAGTTTCATACTTTCAGAGACAACCCGGATGATATTGACGTCCTGTCAACCAACCGTATACTGAAAATAGAACCATCCTATAACAACAACGTGTGGTGTATCACATACGACCACCAGCTCTACGTATACGATACCCACTTCTGCCAGTTCTTTGCTGTAGGACAGAAATTCAACGAACTGTTCAACATCGACCTGCGCGTGAGCCAGGTATACCCAATGAAAAACGGAGCTACATGGTTTACTTCAGAAGATGGAAAATACATCATCCGATCAACAGGCAGAACCTTTGATGAGCGGAACATAGAACTCATCAAAGTAGGAGAAAAGGGACTCAGAAGCGGAAATGTATGGTACATCCATCGAGATATACACGGAAGAGAATGGGTGCTTACAGACAAAGGCGCATACATATACAACTCGAAATTTCCAAGCAAACTGCCTTTCAAATGGCTCAGAGGGGTGGGAGAAGATGAGTTCCTGGCAACTGAAGACGGTAAACTGGCAAAATATGACCTGCAGAACCGACTCACCATGATACCAATGCCAGAAGGCGTAACCCGTATCAACCAACTGAAAAATACAGGTTACCAGCTCCTGCTGGCAACCAACCTGGGTGTAGTCATCTACAACCCGCGCACCTTCAAGTTTGATGTCATCAACGTACAGAGCCCGAGTCAGCCTCTGGCAGAGGTAAAGAAGATTTATACCGATGATTTCGGTATGGTATGGGCATTTACAGACGGCATGGGAGTAACACTCGTCAATCCGAAGACCGGACAGAAGCAGTGGCTCTTTGCCGATCAGGACGACCCGATGGACCGTACAACCTGCGAAAGCAATTTCATCACACAAGATGAACACAAAACCCTCTGGGTAGTGCCAAGAGGAGGAACCTTCAGTTATTTCGACCGCAAGGCAGGAAAACTGGTGCCTTATCTGCTGAGGAGCAATTCATCGGGCAACTACCGCATACCGAAGATTACGAAATATGTACTCTCAGACCAGGGAATCCTCTGGCTGACAGGCTCTCACGACCTGACACAGGTAGTCTTCAAATATCACCCTTACATTATCAACAAGCTGGATGTGGGCGAAGACGAAGTGTTCTCGGTGAATGCATCGCCAGACGGACATATCTGGGCAGGCTATCACAATGGAGTAATCCAGGTACTCAACGCCACCTACCAGCGTATCGGATACCTTTCGCCAAGCGGACAGATTGTGCCACAGCAGGTAAACTTCGCCGAGAAGGGCATCTTCGCCATCCACTTCGATATCAAGGGAAGAACATGGATAGGAACCAACGGAAACGGTGTATATCTGATAGACAAAATGCAGGTAAGACACTTTACCTACGATGCAAACAACCCCGCTTCACTGCCATTCGACAAGGTATTTGACATCGTAGCCGACCGCACCGGACGCATCTGGATAGGTACCTATGGTGGCGGTATTGCCCTGGTAAATGAGGCGGCAGACGGCAGTATCAGCTTCACCAGCAAGCGGAACGGACTGCCATGGGAGAAGCTGCACTACGACCGCGTACGCCGCATCTGCTGCACCACTTCGGGAACCATTCTCGTAGGTACTACAGATGGTCTCATCACCTTCAGTGATGCCTTTACAAACGCAAGGAAGATTAATTATTACAAGACCTATTACATACCGAACGATACAACAAGTCTGGCTGCAAACGATATGAACAATATCATGGAGCACACGAGCGGCAAGATGTATATCTCGCAACAGGGCGGTGTGATGGAAGAGATTGTGAACAAATCGCTCCTGCAAGACAACCTGAAGATGAAATACTTCCATGCCATCGATGTTAACGAAGGCATCGTACAGGGCATGGTAGAAGACAACCAGGGAAGAATCTGGGTAATCAGAGAATCGAGTATCGACTGCGTAAACCCGAAAACGGGCCAGTGCAACGTGTTCGGACCTAACGATTTCGACTTCAACATGTCGTTCTCGCAAAGCCGTCCTTACCACGATCCGGCAAGCAACAACATATCGGTAGGTAGCCCTATGGGACTGATTACCTTTAATCCGGCTACGCTGAAGAAGAGCAACTATCAGCCTAAAGTCATCTTCTGTTCCCTCCACTATAGCGGAGAGAAAGAGTCGGAACCTATCCTGCACAAGGATAAGCTGGTGATTCCTGCCAACAAGCGAAATCTGACCATCACCTTCGCATCACTCGACTATCAGCGTAAGTATCAGACCAAATATCTCTACCGCATAGATGGTTATACAGCTCCAGGCGAGTGGATATCGAACGGAAGCAGCAATGTCATCGGCTTCAACCGTATCAATCATGGCGATTACGTACTCAAGGTGAGAGCCACCAACTCGCATGGTGTATGGAGCAAGTATGTGGCAGAACTGCCTATCGAAGTGCGCCCTACCTTCTGGGAAAGCATCTGGGGCAAGTTTCTCATGCTGCTGCTGCTCTTCGGTATTGTAGGCGCAATCTTCTATACCTACAACCAGCGCCAGCGCGAGAACGTAACCCACGAAATGAGCGTGCTGAAGAACGAGTTCTACAACGATGCTGCCAACCGTCTGAGAACCCCTCTAACACTCATCGGAACCCCGGTAAAAACCGTTCTGGATACCGAGCCGGGTATCACCCGAAAGGGCAAGGAACTGCTGAGAATGGTAGTAGACAATGCCAACGAAATGCTGGTAATGCTGGACAAGGTTCAGAGATACGGCAACAAGGCAGACTTCCATACGAACAGCGGTCTGACCGAGGAAGATTACGACCTGGCAGAAAGAGAAAAAGCGAATGGCCAGATTGACGACCACAATGCATCTGACTATCTGGAAGAAACCAACAAACAGAAAGAAGAAAAGGATGCAGAGGCTGAACGCCTGGAAGAAATGGGCAAGGAACAGAAAGAAGCACAGGGAGAAACGGAACAAAAAGACCAGACGATACTGGTAGTAGAAGACAATGCCGACCTGCGCAAGTTCCTCTACAGCATCCTCTCGCCTACCTATAACGTGCTGCTCGCAGAGAACGGAAAGGCTGGTTTAGTGATGGTCCGCAAGGAGATACCAGACTTTATCCTCACGGACGTTACCATGCCTGTGATGGATGGTTTGTCGATGATTCACGAGATCAAGCAGGATACCACCCTCAACAACATCCCAGTGATGATTCTCTCGGCCAAGGCAAGCGTAGAAGATCAGCAGCGAGGCTTTGATGAAGGTATTGTTGCCTATATCACCAAGCCATTCTCTACCACTTATCTGCTCGGCCGAATAGAGGCTATCCTCACCCAGCGCCGCAACATTCAGATGGATGTCATCAGAAAACTGAAGGAAACTGGCGATAAAGATGCCATAGCAGCCCTGCGAATACTGCCTGCAGCAGCTCCTCTGCCTGCTCTTAACCAGGCTGAAACTAGTGCCGAGAACAAAGCGGTTGACCCAAGCAGCGAGCTGGCATTTATGGCGGCACAGATTCAAGACAGAACCACGATGCGTGTCTTCTGGTTTGTTGTTGAAAATGCAGGCAACCCGGGACTCAAGATTGATGACATCTCGAACGAAATCGGTATGAGCCGAAGCGTACTATATAATAAGGTGAAAGCAACAACTGGAATGACACCGGTAGACTTCGTTCGCCATATACGTATCAAGAAGGCATGCGAGATGTTGCGCAATACAGACGATACACTGAGCAGCATCGCCTTCGCAGTAGGTTTCACCGACCCTAAGTATTTCTCGAAGGTATTCAAGAAAGAAACGGGTATCGTGCCTACTGAATACCGAAACAGAACGCAGGGATAGCCCGCATAATTACAGATGAAAGCAGTCATCATTACTGATGGCTGCTTTTATCTGTATTGACAAAAAAGTAATACATATACAGAACATATCTTCAGTTGTTGTCGGGCACAGCCTTCTTCGTTATCGTACACAGCAAAACGTTCAAGCAAGAAAAAAAGCAGAATAGTCATAAAATTGAGCCGTTTTGCTTTGTTTTTTGACCGAATATTGCAAAAAAATACAAAAATGGGGGGGTATTTGATTAATTTTCCCTTTTTACTGAAAAAAAGCAGAGAAAAAGTTTGGTGTTACAAGAAAATGTAGTACCTTTGCAACAAGTTCTTAGAAAAGTTAAATGATAGATTAATCGTAAACCTTTTTTTCTTTGTTTTTTTGAGGAAAAAGAGGTAAAGAAAAAGGAATGCAGGGTTTGTGAAAATCCTGCATTTTTTATTTTTTCAACTTTCATGCAGGCCGTTATGTAGTCTTATAATCTACACACCTTTCTATTCACAAACCCAATTATCTACGGAATCTATATACTCTTAACTGCGATACTATCTACATTATATATATTACGCTCATTCCTTCATCTATGATTTTGTTCGATTTTTAGAATTTTTAAAAAAACTATTGAAGTATTCTAAGAGAAAAGTAGTATCTTTGCACTCTAGATCATATAAGTTGAGATCGGAAATATAGATAACACATACATAAAGATAAAAAAAATGAGAACTGTTTACGAATTTTCTGTTAAAGACAGAAAGGGAAAGGATGTTTCCCTCAAGGAGTATGCCAACGAAGTGCTGCTCATCGTTAACACCGCCACAAAGTGTGGTTTCACCCCTCAGTATGAGGAACTGGAGAAACTTTATGAGACCTATCATTCTCAAGGTTTCGAAATACTTGATTTTCCTTGCAACCAGTTTGGTCAGCAAGCCCCTGGTACAGATGAAAGCATTCATCAGTTCTGCAAGCTTACATACGGCACAGAGTTCCAGCGCTACAAGAAGATCAAGGTAAACGGAGACGATGCTGCCCCTCTCTTCAAATTTCTGAAAGAATGTAAGGGCTTTGCTGGTTGGGACGAGAGCCACCCTCTCTACCCTGTTCTCGACAAGATGTTGAGCGAGGCTGATCCTAACTACAAGGAGAGTGCCGATATCAAGTGGAACTTCACCAAGTTCCTCGTTAACAAGAAGGGTCAGGTTGTAGCTCGCTTCGAGCCTACCACAAGCTTCGATGTCATCGCTAAGGCTATCGAAGAGTGGTTGAACTTCTAATGAAAGATAGAAGTCTCGAACTGAGAATAGAATTTCTAAAAAAAGAGAATAGAATCTCTAAATAAAAAGCCAGGTTGCTTTTCGCAGCCTGGCTTCTTTTATATGTGATATTGTTATTTCAATATATCTCAAAGAATAACTATATACTGTTAACTATAATTTAGTCAACCTTTGGCACATCCTTGAGGAACTGCTGGATTTCTTCATCACTTACTGAATAATTGTGCAAATCGCCATTAATATAGCTATCGTAAGACGGCATATCGATAAGACCATGGCCTGAGAGGCAGAACAGGATAACCTTCTCCTTGCCCTCTTCCTTAGCCTTCAGAGCCTCACGTATAGTGGCTGCAATCGCATGGCAGCTCTCTGGAGCAGGAATGATACCCTCGGTCTGTGCAAAGAGCATACCCGCCTTGAATGACTCCAGCTGAGGGATATCTACACCATGCAGATAACCATCCTTCAGAAGCTGGGAGATAATCATGCCCGCACCATGATAACGGAGACCACCTGCATGAATGTTGGCAGGCTTGAAATCATGACCCAAAGTAAACATTGGCAGCAATGGAGTGTAACCTGCCTCATCACCGAAATCATACTCAAACTTACCGCGAGTCAGTTTAGGACAGCTCTCTGGCTCTGCAGCAATAAACTCAGTATGGCGCTCGCCTGTGAAGTTGTGACGGAGGAATGGGAAGGCAATACCACCAAAGTTACTACCACCACCGAAACAAGCAATCACCTGATCAGGATACTCACCTGCCATCGCCATCTGCTTCTCTGCCTCTAGACCGATGATGGTCTGGTGAAGTGCCACATGATTGAGCACAGAACCCAGCGTATACTTACAGCCTGGTGTTGTGGTAGCCAGCTCAACAGCCTCACTGATGGCAGTACCGAGCGAACCTGGATGATGAGGATCACGTGTGATAATGTTCTTACCTGCGCGTGTACTCATAGAAGGAGAACCCTCTACAGTGGCTCCAAACGTACGCATGATGCTGGAACGGTATGGTTTCTGCTGCATGGTAATCTTTACCTGATAAACTGCTGCCTCCAGGCCGTAGAGTTTTGCTGCATAAGAGAGGGCTGCACCCCACTGTCCTGCACCAGTCTCTGTAGTGACGTTGGTATCACCCTCCTGCTTACAGTAATAGCACTGAGGAATCGCTGAATTAATTTTATGAGAACCTAACGGATTGGTACTCTCATTCTTGAAGTAGATATGCGCTGGTGTACCAAGTGCCTCCTCAAGGGCATAAGCACGTACAAGAGGGGTTGAACGGTAGAAGGTGTACTTCTCCAGCACATCTTCTGGAATGTCAATCCAGGCATGCTCTGTATCAAGTTCCTGCTTTGAGCACTCCTTATTAAATACGTGTGACAAATCATCAGCATTCATTGGCTGGTGTGTCTGAGGGTTCAACGGTGGCAATGGCTTGTTAGGCATATCTGCCTGAATGTTGTACCACTGAGTAGGAAGTTCCTGCTCGCTTAAGATGTACTTTTTCTGTCTCATATTTATATATATGTTTAAAATTGTTGTATGCCTGAACAAAGGTACAAATAAAAAATGGAATAAAAAACTTTTTTATCTGATTTTCCACTATTTTTTTTATTTTTGTCCAACAAATCAGTTAATTCTATTGGTATTATTTGTTGCCAAAGTATACAATCGGTGTGATTTCTAAGATTTTAACCAAATATTACACCTAAAATATCAAATATTACCCCACTATTATAACAGGAAATAGTATCTTTGCAACAGAAAAATTCAACATGCGTTGTGAAACGCTTATCATCATCTTTTACTTATACAAAAAATAAAACATTGGAACTCAATAGGGATATTGGGATTCCAATGTTTTTTTATGCAATAAACTGATTACTTTTCATTACCTAAATCTATCTGCGATATCTGATTCAACAGATTTACAGCCTGCCCTACTGTCTTCACATCATTGATGCGAAGCATTCGCTTGTTGAATTTTTCTTTCAGAACACAGTCTTGAATATGACTGGTAACGTAAGCGAGTATGCGGTTAAACATCTGACTTCTGTAGAACGGACTGTTTACATTGCTTACAAACTGCATCTGCATATAGCCCTGCTTGAGAATAATCTTCTCGCAACCTAGCTTCTTGCCTACCCTACGCAGACCTACCACATGCATCAGTTCGTCTGCTTCATGAGGCACAGGACCAAAACGGTCTATCATACGCTTGCGGTAAGCCTCTACTTCCTCATCGCTCTCCAGACGGTCCAGTTCACGATAAAGGAGCATGCGCTCACTGTCACCCGGCACATAAGTCTGAGGAAAATACATCTCCAGATCGCTCTCTATGCCACAATCATCAACGAAATCATCACCCGTAAGCTGGGCACCTTCATCCATCTTCTCCTGATAAAGATCACAGAACTCCTCGTTCTTCAACTCTGTGACAGCCTGAGAGAGAATCTTCTGGTAGGTTTCATAACCCAGATCTTCCATAAAACCGCTCTGCTCAGAACCCAGCAGATTACCCGCACCGCGGATATCCAGGTCCTGCATGGCGAGATTGAAGCCGCTACCCAGTTCGCTGAACGTCTCCAGAGCCTCCAGACGGCGACGCGCCTCAGGAGTAAGTGCACTCTTAGGTGGCGCCATCAGATAGCAGAAAGCCTTCTTGTTGCTTCTTCCTACGCGTCCACGCATCTGATGCAGGTCACTCAATCCGAAGTGATGAGCATCGCTCACGATAATCGTATTGGCATTGGAAATGTCGATACCGTTCTCTACAATAGTGGTAGAAAGCAGTACATCATAATCGTAATTGATAAAGCCCATGATGATTTTCTCCAAATCCTCTGGCTTCATCTGTCCGTGACCGATTGCTACCCTACAGTCTGGGATATGTTTCTCGATGAGCATCTTGAGCTCCGGAAGCTTGGATATTCTGTCGCATACGAAATAAACCTGTCCGTTTCGGCTCATCTCGAAATTGATGGCATCACAGATAACTTCACTACTAAACGTTACCAGTTCGGTATGAATCGGATAACGGTTAGGTGGCGGAGTGCGCATGATACTCATATCCCGGGCGCCCATCAGAGAGAACTGGAGGGTTCGCGGAATCGGAGTGGCACTCATCGTGAGTGTATCGACATTTACCTTGAGCTGACGGAGTTTCTCTTTGGTAGACACGCCGAACTTCTGCTCTTCATCGATGACGAGCAGTCCCAGGTCATGCCATTTCACGGTCTTTGATATCAGCTTATGCGTACCTATGAGGATATCAATCTTACCCTCTTTCAGGGCGTCAAGCACCTCTCTGGTTTCCTTCGTTGTACGGGCTCTACTGAGATAGTCTACCCTTACAGGCATGCCTTCCAGACGCTTTTTGAAAGTCTGATAGTGCTGGAAAGCCAGAACGGTAGTAGGCACCAGCACCGCAACCTGCTTGCTGTCGCACGCAGCCTTGAAGGCTGCACGGATGGCAACCTCTGTCTTGCCGAAGCCCACATCGCCACAAACCAGACGGTCCATCGGTCTGCCGCTCTCCATATCCTTCTTCACCTCCTGAGTAGCCTTATTCTGGTCTGGCGTATCTTCATACAGGAAGGAAGCCTCCAGCGTATGCTGCAGATAATTGTCGGCACTGAAGGCGAATCCCTTCTCCCGTCGGCGCTGGGCATAGAGTTTGATCAGGTCGCGCGCAATGTCCTTAATTCGCTTCTTAGCTTTGTCCTTGAGTTTATCCCAGGCACCTGTACCCAGTGTAGACAGGCGAGGCGGAGTACCGGTATCGCTGCGGCGATATTTGCTGATTTTATAAAGCGAGTGGATAGAAACATCCACCTTGTCATTGTTCGTATAGACGATGCGGATCATTTCCTGATAGCTGTTGCCCGTAGGAACCCTAACCAGACCGCCGAACTTGCCGATACCGAAGTCTACATGCACGATAAAATCTCCCACTTCCATCTCCTGCAGTTCCTTCATGGTGAGTGCCATCTTGCCGGCTCTCGCTTTATCTGAGCGCAGGTTATACTTGTGGAAACGGTCGAAAATCTGATGATCGGTAAAGAAACAGCACTTCTTGTCATGGTCAGTAAAGCCTTCATGAAGCGTCTTGTCTACCGGTGTAAAACGGATGGCGTAGCGCTTCAGCTCTTCGCTTTCAAAGATATCCTTCAGGCGCTGTTGCTGCTTCTGGCTATCTGCCAATATATATAAGGTGTAACCCTGGAGCAGGAAATCCTCCAGAGTTTGACAAAGCAAATTGAAATTCTTATGGAAAAGAGGCTGTGGAGCGATATTGAAGGGTATCACAGCCGAACTCTCTGGCGGAGCGACCTTGCCGAACTCGATACGGAGATGAGCCGCTACTGCCTTCTTGAAATCGAGCGGAGAAACGAGGTTGAGCTCGGTCTTCATGTCATGTCTGATGCGCTCAGCCTCTACCTCAGTAGCTCCCTCCAGCTGCTCGGTAAGGCTCTGCGATGAGAAGCCTTCAGTATAGATCTGACCGATGCGGTCGCAAACGAAAGAAAGGTCTTTCGCCACGACTGGCGTACTTTCGGAGAGGAAATTGAGGAAACACTGCTTGTTGCTCTCGATATGAGCGAGTTCGGGCACGATTTCTATCTCTGTGCGCTTCGCCTGCGAGAGCTGGGTCTCAACATCAAAGGTACGGATGGTGTCAATCTCATCGCCGAAGAAGTCGATACGGAACGGATATTCGCAACTGTAGGAATAGACATCGAGGATGCTTCCACGCACGGCAAACTGGCCCGGTTCATAAACATAATCGGTTTCTTTGAGTTCGAAATCGCGCAGGGTATGAACCACATCGGTTTGGGCAATCTGCTGGCCTACTGTCAGTTTCAGAATCCGTTCATCCAGATTCTGCTTAGCCACAACGAGTTCTGCCAGTGCATCGGGATAAGTGACTACCAGGAAATGTCCTCCCGAAGAGAGGCGAGCCAGCACCTCTGTACGTAGGATTTCGTTCGCTGCATCACGCTGCCCGTATTTCACGGCACGCCGGTAGCTGGAAGGAAAGAAGAAGACCTTCTCCTGCCCCATCATCTGAGTGAGATCGTGATAAAAATAGCCTGCTTCATCGGCATCATCCAGTACGAAGAGTACCGAACGCCTCATCTTCCCCTGCAGAGAAGCAAAGAACATCGGAGCCGAAGAGCACAGCAAACCCTGGAGAAAAATGGAATGAACCGACTTCTTCCCCATCAAATCAAAGAGGGCATCCGCCTGTGGCGAACGCCCGTATGTTTTTTCTATCTTTTGGATTTCCATCCAAGTACTGATTAGTGATTACTGATTACTGAGTAGTGATTACAGAGTATTAATCCTTCTTCGGATATTTCTTGAACCAGCCATCCAGGCGCAGTCGCATCACGCCAAAGAAAGCCTCACCGAAGATGCCACCACTCATCTTGCTCACACCTTCACGACGGTTAACAAAGATGACAGGCACCTCCTTGATCTTGAAACCGATTCGATGAGCCGTATATTTCATCTCTATCTGGAAAGCATAGCCCTTGAAGCGGATAGCATCCAAATCTATGGTTTCCAATACCTTACGTCGGTAGCAGACGAATCCAGCTGTGGTATCATTCACCTTAAATCCGGTTACGATACGTACGTATTTAGAAGCGAAATAGCTCATCAATACGCGTCCGATAGGCCAGTTGACCACGTTCACACCCGAAATATATCTTGAGCCTACAGCCACATCATACCCCGCATCGTGAGTTGCCGCATAGAGACGTGGCAAATCATTAGGATCATGACTGAAGTCGGCATCCATCTCGAAGATGAAGTCATAGCCCTGCTTCAATGACCATTTGAAGCCCATGATATAGGCAGTACCCAAACCGAGTTTACCCGAACGCTCCAGGATATGCAGACGACCGGCAAACTCATTAGCCATCAAGCCCTTGACAATGGCAGCAGTACCATCAGGACTTCCGTCATCGATAACAAGGATATCAAACTGCTTTTCGAGACCGAAGACAGCACGGATGATTTTCTCGATGTTTTCCTTCTCATTATATGTAGGAATGATTACTATGCTATCACTCATAACTTCTTATAATTTTAATGATTCTGATTCTATATAATGTAATACAGATGCAAAATTACAACTTATTTTTGAAATAACAAGCGAAAAACCGAAATTATTGGTCCGGATTCTCTACAAAACCCTGATATTTCTTGTCAAGTCCGTTCATGATCGCCTCATAGCTCTTGTTCATCTGGTTCTTGATATTGTCAGCTCCCTTGCCTATCGGCTCGATAGGCTCATGAATGGTGAGCTTCAGAGGATGCCAGAAAGCCCAGTAGATGTCCTTCATGCGAGGCTTCACATCAAAACTGCCATTGATGGTAAGCGGACATACCGGCAACTGCAGTTCATCGGCAAGCATGAAAGCACCGCGGCGGAACACGCCCATGTGCCCCGTAAACGAACGGGCACCCTCTGGGAATACCACCAGCGACATGCCCTCTTTAAGCACCTCGCGAGCACGGTCATAAGAAGCACGGATCTTAGAAGGTCCGCTCTTGTCTACAAAGATGTGGTGCGCATACTCACAGGCGATACCGATGAGAGGCACTTTGCGCAAGCCCTTCTTCATCATCCACTTGAAGTTTCTGCCCAGAAAACCGTAAATCAGGAAGATATCGAAAGCGCCCTGATGATTGGCCACGAAAACATAACTCTGGTTCTTCTTGAGATGCTCACGTCCCTCCACCTTTACAGGCAGGAGGAGGATGCGGACCCAAAGCCAAGCCCAATACTTGCCGGGATAATAGCCCCAGAAATGGCCATTGCCCAGCATACATCCCAAAACAGTAGTTAAACTAGTTAAAACGCTAGCCAACAAGAGGATAGGCAAGCATATAACAAGTTGATACAGACGATATAAGTACTTCATTTTTTATTTAAGAATGAATAATTTAACACTCAACATTTAACATTCAACACTCAACACTCCTCATTTTCTTTTGAGTGTGATGACCACGATTTCTGCCGTAGCCCCTATGCGGATTGGAACGGTACCGCCCAGCCCCGATGTGGTATAGAGCTGGCAACCCTCCTCCTCGAAGAGGCCGTAATCATAAGGAGTAAACATCGACGGACGCAAGCCCAGTACGCTGATCTGACCCGCATGCGTATGACCGCTCAGCGTAAGTTGCGGTGCTACGACCAGCGAATCCTTCCTGTCAGGTCCTATCACATCGCCATCCTTATCCTTCTCCTTATTAATAGTAGAAGGCCAGGTCTCGCGCCATTGCTTCGGAATATGCTGCAGCATCAGCACGAAAGAGCCCGGTCTGATGCCATACAGCGCCTTCCTTACGTTAGTGCGCTTTGGCTTGTCATAGTTCTCTGTACCAGCCACATAGATGCTGTCAGCGCCTCTATGCACCGCCACATGCTCATTCATCAGCAGGTGCCATCCGCAACTCCGCTGGAAGTCCTGCATCCGCTTCTCTAATGCAGCTATCTCCTGCTCGTCATCTACATCCATATAATAGGTGTAATCGTGATTACCCAGCACACTCATCACGCCGTCTCTGGCTTTCAGACTGCTGAGCAGCGCCTGATACTTAGGCAGTTCATCGGGTGTAACATTCTGTAAATCACCCGTAAAGCAAATCAGATCAGGTTTCTCGGCATTGATGCTGTCGATATCGCGCTGAGGCAGATGACCACGCCAGCCATAGTATGACCCGAGATGGATGTCGCTGAACTGAACGATGCGATAGCCCTCGAAAGACTTCGGCAGATTGGGTACATAGATGGTGATTCGCTTGACCTGCATCTTAGGAAAACCCTCGGTAAATCCGTAGATAAAGCAGAAGAACGCCACCGCTCCTACTACCAGTCCGAGGAGCTTGCCCCAGTTGCGATGTCCGTGAAGGAGCCGCATACAGCACCAACCGAAGAGACTGAACAGGCTGAAGACAAACTGCGGAACTGCACATACTGCCATCATCACAAACCAGATGTCGATGAGCACCGGATTGCGTGGCAGGAAGTTGGGCAGTATCGTGATATACGCGCTGTAGGCGATAACCACGAAAGCCGGCAACCAGAAGAGCACCCGCTGCCAGAGACTCTTCAGCCGTAACTTGCCATACCTTTTATATATCCACAGATACGGCAACAGGGTGAATACCACTACGGGTATCAATATTCTTGCTATCATTTCTTGATCAAACTTGATTGAAGATACATTTTCATTGCCTGCACGGGCACTCCTCTGCGCTGTGCATAGTCGCGAAGCTGGTCGTCTCCTATCCGTCCCAGTTCGAAATACCGCGACTTGGGATGTGCAAACATCAGCCCCGAGACACTGGCATGAGGCGTCATCATTCCGCTTGTGGTGAGCCGGATGCCCACCTGACTCATATCAATGAGCTGGTCAATGATGAAGTTGGCACTGGTATCGGGCAGCGAAGGATATCCGATAGCCGGACGGATGCCCTGATAGCGCTCCAGATGCTGGTCTTCGATACTCAGCTGCTCGTCGGGAGCATAGCCCCAGATGCTGCGTCTCACCTCTTCGTGTAACTTCTCTGCCGTGGCTTCAGCCAACCGGTCGCAGAGTGTCTGTGCCATCATATTGAGGTAGTCGTCCGAGCGATATTTCTTCTCCAGACCGCCATCTACCGTCGTGCAGAAGATACCCAGCCGGTCTGTTATTCCACTGCCCAGAGGACGGATGAAATCAGCCAGACAGAGATTGGGTTCTCCCTGAGCCGCCGGATGCTGCTGACGGAGCATCGGGAAGCGTACTTTCTGCCCTTCCAGCCAGATATCATCCCCCTCGCTGTTCGCCTCGAAGAGTCCGAAGACGGCATAGGTATGATATTCGCCTTCCCATGAATGGAGCATGCCGAGCGCCTCAGCCTTCAGTTTTTCCTTTTCCTCTCGAGGTTTGCCGCTCAATGCCCAGGCATGATAGAAATATAGCCAGTTGATATATGGCTCAATTTCGCTTATATTGTATACTATTCTTCGCATCCGATACGATATTTTATTTTACAATCCCCGTAAGATTTCCCTATTTCAGGAATTGTTTCTGAACTCCAGTTCCTCTCCTCTGCAAGCAGCATCAAACACGCCTTTATTATAGATAAGATGACCGTTACAGAAAGTCTGTTCCACTTTCCATGCAAACTCGTCACCCTCTACAGGGCTCCATTTACACTTGCTCTGAATCACCTCTTCGGTCACCTTCCAAGGCTCTCCCTTGCGCACTACAACGACATCTGCCTTATAACCCGGACGCAGGAAGCCGCGCTGACTGATATGGAACAGACGGGCTGGATTATGGCACATCAGTTCAACCAGACGCTCGATACTGATTACCTTTTCGTCAACAAGTTTCAGCATGCTTACCAGTGAGAACTGTACCATCGGCATACCTGATGCAGCCTTGGCACAACCGCCCTGTTTATCCTTCAACTGATGAGGAGCATGATCGGTACCTACTACAGTTATCTTGCCATTACTCAGCGACTTACGCAAAGCATCGCGGTCAGCAACGGTCTTTACAGCAGGGTTGCATTTGATGCGTGCGCCCTTCACAGCGTAATCTTTATCCGAGAACATGAGATGAGCCACAACAGCCTCGCCTGTAATATTTTCATCCTTACCGAAGAACTCCAGTTCCTTAGCCGTAGTAACGTGGGCGATATGGAGATGCGCCCCGCTTTCCTTAGCCAGCTGCACCGCCAGACGGCTGCTTTCATAGCAAGCCTCCTCGCTGCGTATTTCCGGATGATGCTCTACGGCAGGGTCCTCACCCCATTTCTGCTTAGCCAGCTGCATGTTGCGATTGATGATTTCGGTATCCTCACAGTGGGTCATCACCGGCAAATCCAACTCTTTCGCCTTCTTGAAGATAGCCTGCAGTGCCTCATATTTATCCACCAGCATATTGCCCGTACTGGAGCCCATAAAGAGCTTGATGCCCGGTACACGATGCGTATCGAGCTGTTCAAAATCATTTACATTATCATTGGTAGCACCAAAGAAGAAACTGTAGTTTACATGACTCTTCTCTGCGCCCAGCTGCCGCTTCGCCTGCCAAGCCTCCAGAGTGGTAGTCTGAGGCACCGTATTAGGCATCTCAAAATAACTGGTCACACCACCAAAGGCAGCTGCACGGCTTTCGCTCTCGATGTCAGCCTTCTGCGTAAGTCCCGGCTCACGGAAGTGAACATGATCATCAATCACACCCGGCAAAACAAAACACCCCGAGGCATCGATGACTTCATCGTAATTGCCACGGGGTGCCTCGCCTTCATATATCTCCTTGATAAATTCACCATCCAACAAGAGGTCGCCCACAAAAGAGCGACCCTCATTTATAATGGTTCCATTCTTGATTAATTTCATATTACTAAACTTATAAAATGAAGAGTTTTACAAGATGTTAATGCCCAAGACCTTGAAAGAAGAGTCCTGTTTCTACTCCTGACCTTCCTGTTTTTCAGGAATTGTAGGCGCAGCCAGTTCGTTGGCTGTAGGTGCCGGAGCCGCATCAGGATTTACCTGTGGAGCCGCCTCCATCTCTGGCTGCATGCCGCCCTGCGCATCTCGGGTACCGTTCATAATCTCCTGATTTTCTTGAGCTTTCTTATAATAGTCCTTTACATAAGGATCATTCTTGAAATAGTCGGTAGCCTTGCTCATGATATCCTCAATCCAAGGAGAGAGCATCGGATACTGGTTGCCCATCGTAACGAGGAAGAAGACGCCCGGTCCCAGCACATTGTTGAAGTTGTCGGTAACAAACGAAGTGATGAGCTTGTCTTCCTGCTCAGAGAGGCGGATGGATTCCTCGTTCAGCCGCTTGTTGACAGCCACCATATCACTACCGTTCATGATAGCCTGGTCGTGCTTGTGTACCAGTTCGCGCAACTGATTCTGAATCTGCTGGTATTTCTTGAAGAAGCCGAAGAGCTTATCGTTCATCGGAGTACCGCTTACCACCTGCTGTGTATCATCGAGCTTCACCGTAATGCTTCCACTCTCCAGCACCAGCGGCAGCACAGGGTCATCATCCATGAAGATATTCGCCATCTTCATAGAGTCGACAGAACCCTGAAAATGGAACTGTCCGTGCACTACATCGCAAGAATCCACGTTCTTGAAATCGTTGTTTTCCAGTATCTTAAGGTACAGCATGCGTCCGTCCAGAGTACTTACGTTAGAAGTACCCGAGATATCGTAACTGTTGGCACAAGATGCAAGTGCCATCAAGGCAATGAATGCGTAAAATATTCTATTCATAAGCTATCTATATCACTTTCGGTGAACAAAAGTACAATCTTAATTTGAACTGACGAAATAAATTGCAGCAATTTAATTCATTCTTACAAGATTTATGTTTTGTTTGCACTCCTATTGGTCACCGAAAGCTTTTTTCTCGTCCTTTCTATATTACTGATTGTTTTCCTTCTTCAGTTCATGAGAGATGCGATGCGTGGTATACAGTTCCAGCAGAGCTGCGATGAGGAGGAAGACTACCCACTTATTATAGAAATAGGTGATATAGGTCTCATAATTCTCAAACCAGCGGCGCAGGAAAGCATACACCGTATCTACCATCGAGATGCCTGAGAGCACGAAGAAGATGTCTGCTACATACTGCATGCGCTTCAGGCGGTGGATAACCAGCGAAGGTCCCTCATAGAACTGCATCGCCTGCATCACGCTGAAGAGTATGGTGCCCAGCAGGAACCCCCAGCTCGTTACCTGCACCAGCTGCGGATGTGAAAAACCAAATGCGAAGCAAGCCGCACCGACAACCATCAGCACGCCGCCCAGCAAGAAAATAGCACTTTCCAGTTTACTCAATTGTTTCATTTTCGTCTTGTTCGTTAGTTTTTTCCGGAATATCCGAACTCAATACAAAGATGTCTTCATCATCAGCCTTCATGAAATAACGCTGGCGGGCTATCTTCTCAAATGCCCGCACACCATGCTGCATATCACGCAGGGTATGCTTGTCGTTTTCATACTGCTCACGATATTTTTCTATCTCCGAACGGAGCGTAGCTATCTCTATCTGGTACTTAATGTGCTGTCTTACACTGTTGTCGTCAACCACACCAACTACCAGAACACCCGCTACAATCACTATAAGATACTTATAATGAGCGAGATAATTCCATATAATACCAAGTTTTTTACTCATTTCTTCCGAATTTGTTTGCAAAGATAATATTTTTTTGTTATCTTTGCATCATCAATTAAGAAAAAATAATGGAAGAGTATATAGTTTCTGCAAGAAAGTACCGTCCGATGACCTTCGATTCGGTTGTCGGACAGAGTGCATTGACCACCACTTTGAAGAATGCAGTGAAGAGCGGCAAGCTGGCGCACGCCTATCTTTTCTGCGGTCCGAGAGGTGTGGGAAAGACCACTTGTGCCCGCATTTTTGCGAAGGCAATCAACTGCGAGCACCCTCGCGAAGACGGCGAGGCATGCAACGAATGTGAGAGCTGCCGTGCCTTCAATGAGCAGCGTTCCTACAACATCTTCGAGCTGGATGCCGCCAGCAACAACGGTGTTGACCAGATTAAGGTTCTGATGGAGCAGACCCGCATTCCGCCTCAGGTAGGCAAGTATAAGGTGTTTATCATCGATGAGGTCCACATGCTCTCTACAGCCGCCTTCAACGCTTTTCTCAAGACACTGGAGGAGCCGCCTCAGCATGTCATCTTTATCCTCGCCACTACCGAGAAGCACAAGATTCTGCCTACCATCCTGAGCCGATGCCAGATTTACGACTTCGAGCGAATGACGGTAGCCAATACCATCAACCACCTGAAGATGGTGGCCGAGAAGGAAGGCATACAATATGAAGAGCAGGCGCTCGCCGTGATAGCCGAAAAGGCTGACGGAGGTATGCGCGATGCCCTCTCTATCTTCGACCAGGCTGCCAGCTTCTGCATGGGCAACATCACTTACCAGAAGGTAATCGAGGACCTGAACGTGCTCGACAGCGACAACTATTTCCGTCTGGTAGACCTGGCTTTGGAGAATAAGGTGCCCGAGATGATGGTAACGCTCGACGGCATTCTGAGCCGCGGTTTCGATGGCGGCAACATGATACAGGGGCTTGCCCAGCATGTGCGCAATGTGATGATGGCGAAGGACCCTCAGACCCTGCCTCTGCTCGAAACCAGCGACGACCAGAAAGCCAAGTTCCAGGCTCAGGCCCAGAAGGCTCCTACACCTTTCTTATATAAGGCGCTGGAACTGATGAACCAGTGCGATATCCATTACCGCGCCAGCAGCAACAAGCGATTACTGGTAGAGCTCACCCTGATACAGATAGGCCAGATTACGCAGCCCGAGGATCAGGATGTGCCTAGTGCGGGGCGTACGCCCAATAGATTAAAATCCCTGTTTCAGAAACTCCTGGCTCAGTCTAAGCTTGCCTCTCAGGGTGCAGGTTCTGAGCCTTCTGGCAGCAGCGAAAACCGGTCATCACAGCCGGGAGCGTCTGCTGCTACAGCTACTGCTGTGCCTTCGTCAGGGGCACCGACAGCCGCTTCTGCAGCCTCCAATGCTGCATCTTATTCTGCATCTGCCACCGCAGCCGCATCTGCCTCTCCAGAAGGCTCAGCCGCTGCCGGAGCTGCTACTGATGCTGCATCGCCTCACAAGCCACGACTCAAGAATATCAAGCTGGGCGGCATAGGCATGACTTTCTCTAACCTGAAGAAGAGGGAGGAGAACCAGCGCCGCCTGCACAGTCCGTATGATGATACCAATGAGGAAAAAGCGACCATCACGGGCGACCAGAACGAGTTCACCCAGGAGCAGGTGGAAGCAACATGGTTCAGTATGTGCATGAGAATGCAGAACAAGCTGGATTTCATAGGCTTAGCCAACCGCATGAAGAGTATTGTACCGAAGATAACCAACTATCCGCAGATAGAGGTTATCATCAACAACCAGCTCTTACTAGACGACGTTTTGAACATCAAGAACCGCATTCTCAAGACTTTCGTCTTAGGCCTTCACAACAGCGAACTGAGCATCACCTACCGCCTTGCCGACCAGGAAGAGGTAGGCAAGGTTCTGACCAAGAATGAAGTTCTGGAACTTCTTATGGAGAAGAACCCTGCGATGAAAAAGCTCACAAAGGACCTGGATCTGGTCATGACATAGAAGATACTCCACACGATACGAAATTCTCCACTCCATGTAGGACAACCTATACGGAGTGGAGAAACTAGTACTATCTTCCCCAAATGCTGCCATTATACCCGGGCGTATGATGCCCAAGAGGTTATTCAGTATTCAGTTTTTTTCGCGATAGTTACCTTTTATATGGTTACAAATTGTAAGTAATTATTTTATATTATATATATA
>ERZ1035070.141-NODE-141-length-23858-cov-8.996933_pt1 | contig 23858 bp, 26 predicted proteins | sample MGYA00520603_ERZ1035070 | MGnify/ENA primary metagenome ERZ1035070 (study PRJEB33766, sample SAMN09781695) | gut metagenome | biome: gut microbiome | host: Homo sapiens | place: Madagascar | study: EMG produced TPA metagenomics assembly of the PRJNA485056 data set... | reverse complement strand
GCCCGGAAAAGTTGAAACCTGACCAAGATACGTGAACCGCTGGGTTATGTTTTCTACCTTTTTTGGACTTAAAAGACAAATAAAAAGAAATGTGATATAGTATTTTTCTATAAGGAAATTTTATGAAAGTAATAAGTCTTTTCAGCGGCTGCGGCGGTCTTGATTTAGGATTTGAGAGGCTCGCCTTCACAGGAGAATTTATATGAAAAAACTCTTTACTGTAATCGCGCTTTTGACTCTTTCAACACTTTTATTTGCACAAAAAGCGGGTGACAAAATTTCATTTACTGCCACAGACTTTAAGGGAAATCCCGTAACAAGCGAAATTTTTGCAAAGAATAAGCTTACGATGCTAAACATCTGGGGTACTTTTTGCGGTCCCTGCATCCGGGAAATGCCTGATCTTGCCCGCATAAACGAAGAGAATAAGGCAAAGGGAATTGAAGTTATAGGAATTGTAATAGATATTCTTGATAACAAGGGTCAGGTCAGTGAACGGGTAAAGACAACAGGCGAGAAAATCATCAAAAATACCGGCGCAGACTATACCCATGTTATTCCGAATATCGAGATGTTCTCCGGTCTTTTGCGCGGTGTGCAGGCTGTTCCGACAACGATTTTTGTAGATTCAAACGGAAATCAGGTTGGAAATGCGTATCTTGGTTCACGCAGCCAGAAAGACTGGCAGAAGATTATCGATGGAATTCTGGAAAAATGAAATTGGATGAAAAAGTCCGTAAAATCATAGCAATCATCTCCCTCTGTCTTGGAATTGCCCTTGTGATAGCAGGTGTTTTCCGGGGAGAGGCAGAGACTGTTTTCAATAAAGCCAGCAGAATCTGCCTGGAATGTATCGGAATAGGATAGAAGAGGAATTTTTCTATGGCAGGCAGTTCAAAACTGAAAAAACATTCCCGCATTCGTCTAATATTTCAGGCATGTTTTGCAGCCATTTCGAACGGCTACATCAAGGGTTTCTCCCATGGAAAAATTTTTGAGGGCGGCTCGAAAGCTGTCTGCCTTCCGGGAATGAACTGCTATTCCTGTCCGGGTGCGCTGGGAGCCTGTCCGATTGGCTCTCTGCAGGCAACGCTCAATGCCCGCGAATACCGCATCTCAATGTATGTTGTGGGCTTACTTGTGATATTCGGAATTATTCTTGGACGATTTGTCTGCGGTTTTTTATGCCCATTTGGTCTTGTTCAGGATTTGCTTTTTAAGATTCCATTCGTCAAAAAAATCCGTCGTCTTCCGGGCGAAAAAGGTCTGCGCTGGCTGCGTTTTGTATTTCTGGGAATTTTTGTAATCCTGCTTCCTATGTTCGTTATTGATATTACAGGTTTGGGCGAGCCCTGGTTCTGTAAGTGGATTTGCCCGGTGGGAACACTTGAGGGAGGCGTTCCGCTTGTGCTGTTAGATAAAGGAATGCGGGAGGCTGCGGGCTTTATCTTCCGCTGGAAAGTTTTAATCCTATTAATTACGCTTTTTTCTTCTATTATAATATGCCGTCCCTTCTGCCGCTATGTTTGTCCGCTCGGCGCAGTTTACGGAATCTTCAACAAGATTTCATTTTATCGCTTTAAAATCGACACTGAAAAATGCACAGAGTGTGCCTCCTGCCAGAAAATCTGCAAATTAGACATTCCCGTCTGGCGGAATCCCAACAGCATGGACTGTATCCGCTGCGGCGACTGCAAGACAGTCTGTCCCAATAAAGCAATCAAATTCACAGGATCAAATGTAGAAAAATAGAAAAAGGCTTGCAGGTAACAAATCAAAATTGACTGCAATGCTTTCTATGACGCTGGATAATGTGGTGTGCGCGCTCTTTCCGATTATCCTTCGGACTGACGGATAATTTTGCTTTATATTCCAGGTCGGCTTTCTAAACCACCGGAAAAGATTTTATTTCTCCTGTTTCCCCCGCAAGTTTCAAAAACTTTTTGTCGGACTGGATTGCGTGCGTTATGAATTTTCCGTTGTGGAAAAGAGCGTAGGTTGTAACCGGGGAAGGGGCGTTCCTGGCGGATGACTTATCTGTTATGCGGATTACTTTAAGGGGAATGTTGTTTTCTTTCGCCGCTTCCTGAACTTTTGGAACCCAGTAATATGTGAACGGACACTGGTCTGTGTAGTAAAGAACAAAGCCGTTTTCGTCAGTTTTTGGGTGTCTTGCACATTCTTTGAATCTCGGAGGTTCGGCATTCTTGTCGAACGGCAGGTACATAAGTGTAATTCCCGGCTCGGAAGTGTCTGCGACAGTAAATCCCTTGTGTTCAAGATATTTTGAATCCGACAGAAACTCTTTTTTTCTTCCTTCCGACGAAAGTATGCAGATTCCTTTTTTTTCTGTTTCCTTTGCGTCCCGAATGCATTCCGAAATCAAATCGTCAGAATAACCGTGTCCTTTCATAGCGCCGGCAATCCACAGACAGTTGATGTAAATGTAACCGCCAGCCTCAATCGGAATCCATGCATTTTCAGCCGGAATATATTCAATAAAACACTTGCCGCGCTCCTTGCTCCGGTAAAAAACAAGCCCGTCTTCAAAGCAGTTTTTCATCCATTCCTTTTTAGCAATGCTCTGTTTTCCAGACATGGCGCAGCAGATGTGCTCCAAGTCAATGTTTTCTTTTGTAATTCTTATATATTCCATAAAACTCCGTCCAGAAAGAAAATTAATATTTCCGTAGAGCTCCATTTTCAGCAGAATAATGCCGGATTGTCAAGAACAGCACAGCCGGACATCTCAGAACAGAATATATTTCCGGAGCTTCCGGCGTCGGCTTCGTTTCACTCCGCCGCCACCGTCGGGCTATCCGCACTTCGCCGTCTTCGCGGCTCATTCCTTCACTTCGTTCCGGAACTGCTCCGCAGGTGCTACTATCCCTAAGCCGCAGGCTTGGGACGTGCGCGTGAGCGCACACGTAAAATACCCGAGTTTTGCGTCAGCAAAATCTCGCAGCATACCTACGGTATGCAAAATCCCTAAGCCGTGTTTGTTTCATCAGCCTGCAGAAGCAATCATTCTGTCAATGTCTGTGAATGTGTTTTCAGTTGCTTCTGAGTGATACATTAGGAATCCATGAGAAAAAATCCGTACTTCCGGGATATTCTAGAATGAATTCTTCCCTGCTCAGAATCGCGGCTGGAGTTTTGTAAACGCGTCCCTGCCGGCTGAATATTTCGGTCTTAGCGTCAATCACCCGGAAATTCATGCCGTGCTTCAAGTCATCAGCTGCATGAAAGTCGCCTCGAATCCCTGCCTGCGCCGAAAACAAATCCAGCGCCGCCTCCAGAATCTCCTGCTTTGTGTTACCTTTTTCCGCCATATAGAGTTTCCTGAATAAAAATATCACTGACAATATATCCGACCGACTGATAGGGTGTCAAACGGAAATGTTTCATCTTCAATTGATTTCTTGTTGTGTTACGGTAACATTCCATGAACTGGTGCGCTTTTGACAAACGTTATTTTGATTTTCTCCGGCAACATCTGTTTTCTGCCTGCGTTAAAATAACGTTCGCCGAATTTGCTTGATTTCTCCTTGCGTTACCGTAACGTTTGCCGTCCGCACGTAATTTCTTGAAGCGTTACAGTAACGTTCGCAAAACTTTGCACTTTCATAAAACGTTAATTTCCCATTTTTCTTGACCCTTATCACGCATTCATCTTAAATATACTTTCTCACCGCTTCAATGTAACTTACCGCGTATCTTGAAAGAATCACGTTCTTCTTCGTGATGATTCCAATCCGCATTTTCTCGTCAAGTTCGAGCAGTCGCGCCACGATATGATCTCCGTTCAGCTCATCATCGATTACACCAGAGCTCACTGTAAATCCGTCAAGTCCAATAAGAAGATTAAAGAGAGTCGCCCGGTCTCGCACCATGATTGTTTTTTCGTGCTCAATTGCAGGGTAAGGCTCTTCGGAAAAATAAAATGAACTGTGCTCACCCTGCTCAAAGACGAGATACGGAAACGGCGCAAGGTCTTTCACGGTGATTCGGCTTTTTTTACACAGCGGATTTTTGTCGCTTATAAAAACGTGAGGCTTTGCTGTAAAAAGCTCGGAGAATTCAAGCTCGTTTTTTTTCAGGAGTTTTCCGATTATCTCCTCGTTTTTTGAGTCTGTGTAGAGAATTCCGACTTCGCTTTTCAGGAACGAAACGTCCTCGATGATTTCAAAAGTCTGAGTTTCCCTGAGTGTGAAATTGTATTTGTTTCCGCCGAATTCTTTGATTACGTCAACAAAAGCATTCACCGCAAACGAGTAGTGCTGGCAAGAAACGCTGAAAAACGGATTTGCACTTCGCTTTCCTGTGAATTTTTCCTCGAGCAAGTCCGCCTGTTCAAGAACCTGCCTCGCGTAAGATAAAAAAATTTCGCCGTCTTTTGTGATTTCAATTCCTTTGTTTGTGCGCGAGAAGATTTTCACGTTCATTTCGTCTTCAAGCTGCCTGATTGCGGCTGTGAGGCTCGGCTGCGAGATAAAGACTTTTTCAGCCGCTTTAGAGATTGTTCTGCACTCGGCGACTGTAACTGCATATTTTAGCTGCTGTAGTGTCATTTGTTTCATTTTAGCTTTTTAGTATAGTTTAAATCTATACCGCATGGATGGTGAGATTGCAAAACTTGAGGACACTTTTATCACTAAAACAAACAACCATTACCGGACTTGTTCTGTCAATTTTCATTTAGAGTATATTCAAACCATAAAAACGGCTAAGACATTGACTGTAAGCGTGCCTTGTCCAAATATATTTAGACGCTATTTTTTTGCATCCTCATAAAGTGGATAAACTTTTTTAGAGATTTCGGTTAAGTCTTTTATGCGGCTTGTGTTGGAAGGATGGGTGCTCATAATTTCTGGAATCTGACTTCCACCGAGCGCAGACATTTTTTTCCAAACTGCAACAGCTTCATTAGGGTCGTACCCAGCGCGTGCCATAAGTTCTGTTCCAATGTGATCCGCTTCTGTTTCGTGCGAACGTGAAAACGGAAGAGTCAAAGTATATTGAGCCGCAAGACCAAGCAAAGAGTTTCCAGTTTCATTAAGTCCTGCAACGGAAGAAACAACTGCGATTCCGGCGTTTTTTAAAGTTTCGCTGCTAGCCTGCTCACGACTGTGTTCCCTAAGCGCGTGCGCAATTTCGTGTCCCATTACAGCGGCAAGTTGCGAATCTGTCAAATTGAGGCTTTGGATAATTCCAGTGTAGACAACAATTTTTCCGCCAGGCATACACCAAGCATTTACAGTGTTGTCGCTGATTACATTCACCTGCCAGTTCCAAGAAAGCGCGTCTTCTCTAAAAGCTCCAACCTGCGCAATCAAATTTTTTGCAACATTTCTTACGCGGGCAACAGTCGTAGCATCAACATTCAACGTGCCGGACTTTTTTGCCTCGGCAATAACCTGAGCATAAGACTCATTCGCGCTCTGCTCCATCTGTTCTTCTGAAACAATCATAAGCTGATTTCTGTCCGCTCCCACATTTCCTGCTGTAGTCGTTGTTGCCATGCATCCCAAAAACAAAACTAAAACAAAAGATGAAAACAAAATCCACAAAAAATTTTTCATAAAAATATTTCCTCGCAAAAAACTAAAATTTATTATACAAATATTTTTATCTTCTTCAATTGAATTTTTATTTTTCATTTAAGCGCGCTGACATTTTTTTTACTTCAAGAGAAAACTGCTCTTTTATTTTTTCAGGAAAAATTATTTTTATAGCTGAGCCAAATGACAAAAGAAATGGAACAAGCCAGCTGACTTCCGGCGCGTTAAATTTTACAATTGAAGTTTCTGAAGAAAACTTCTCAACTTTGCAAACTGCAAATTCATCAAGGATTCTATAAAGCTCGTTGTCTGAAACTTGAGCAGTTATTTCAATCATCGAAATTTCTTTTTCCGCACTATAAGAATTTTTCTGCTCAGCTCCAAATTTTTCTTCCATAAAAACTTTTTTATTCAGTACTTTTAGATTGCAGATTCTATTAAGCTTGAAATATCTTGGAGCACAACGCACATTGCACCAACCGTAAAAATACCAGCCAACACCGCGGAATACAATTTTCCAAGGCTGAACAGTTCTATGCTCAGTTTTTTTGTTAAGTGAAAAATAATCAAACTCAACTTGCTGTTTTTCTATTATGGCATTTTTAAGTTTGTTAAATATTCCGTTGATATTTTTTCCCTGCGGATTCCATGGAGAAAAATCAAGTTCAAGCCAGTCAGTATTTTTTTTAGCAAACTTGCTGAGTTTTTGCACCGCAGTTTTTTCCGCAGAATTTTTGCAAGAATGCTCACTGCCTGTAAGTTTTGCAACAGCCTTCAAACTTGAAACAACAGAGCATTTTTCTTCATCAGTAAAAATAGTTTTATCCAGCACATAATTTTCTGCAATCGCAAATCCGCCGTACCTTCCTTGTGTAGAATAAACAGGAACTCCCGCTTCTGCCAAAGATTCTGCCCAACGCAAAATTGTTCTTTCAGAAACACCAAAATGTTCCGCGAGATTTTTTGCAGTTACCGATTTTTTATCCAAGAGAATGTAAACAAGCTCAAAAAGATTTTTCTGCGACATATTTTTATTTTAAAATCTATAACGCACCATGACAGAAGCAATAGAAGATTTTATTCCAGGCACAGTATAAAGCTTCAATGCGGATTTTCCGTCTTCTTTATATTCTGATATTCCGTTTTTGCATTCAAGAAATTCATAATTTGTCAGAATTGAAAAAGACTTGTAACGCAATTCCGCACCAAACAAAAATCCAGAGCCATACATCGCATCGCGGAAATCTGTATTTCTAAAATAATGTCTGTCAACTGCAAAGCAATAAATATAAGGATAGCAACGCCAGTTTAAAATCAAATTCCAGTTAGAAAAAATTTTATATTCGGCTTCAAGAGAAATAAACGGAAGTACAAACTGCTGCTCGTAAGAAAGTCCAGTTCCATTAATTTTTTTTCTTTCAATTGAACTGCTCAAATACTCTCCATTCTCATAATCCGCATACTTATAATATCCGTCGTGCGCCTTAAACTTTTGATTACGATAACGCAAGCCAAACTGCGGAACAAGTTTTATTTTTTCAAAAACAAATTCATATCCGCTTTTTGCTTCAACTTCAAATTTTCTTTCAACTGAAAGATCATGTTTTGAAAAATTTGTTGCTCTTGTTTTATCCTCTCCAAGCCAGTCCCAGTCTTCAATCGTTCCGTACTTTATCGGCAATGCGCAAAGAAAATCAACATCAGTAACAATGTGAAAAATATTCAGCCTAGAAGAAATATCCGCAACAGGAATAAAATAAGTTTTCCAGTCAAGCCGGCTAAGAACATCGCCAGAATCATAAACATATTCCTGAACTTTTCCAGACTGAAAACCAACGGAAGCCGCAAATGAAAAAGTTTCAGCACTGAACTTGAAGCAAGAGAAAAATGAAATAAATAAAGACAAGAAAAATATTTTTTTCACAGACATTTTCATCATAGCATTTAAGCAAAAAAAAATAAATGCAATTTAAAACAAAACATGACATACTGTTGTCATATTAACCGTTTTATAATTCAGGCATAAATTTTTTTCAATGGAGAAAACATGAAATACGAAATCGTAGAATTGCCGCAAATGACATTCGCAGGACTTACAGAAGTAACATCAAACAGCTCGCCGAATATGACGCAAAAAATTGGTGGACTTTGGCAGAAACTTGGAAACATACAGTCAAAGTTCACGGGCAGAACAAACCAAAAAGCAGTGGGTCTTTACTGCGACTACGGAATGCCGACAGAACAGGATTACACGGTTCTTGTTGGAGTCCAGATTTCAAATGAATCAGCTGAAGATGCAAAAGAAAAAAGCTTTGCAGTAAAACAAATTCCAAGCGGAAAATATGCAAAGTTCACGGTGAAAGGCGACGTTGCAAAAGATGTTGGCAAAACTTGGGCTGAAATTTGGAACACTCCGCTTGAACGCACATTCACTGGCGACTTTGAAGAATACCAGGAAGACTGCGACGGAAAAACAGGAACAATTTTTATTTACATTGCAATAAAATAATTTTTTTTGCAATGTAAAACTGCTGACATTTTTTTCAAAGAAAAATATACTAATCTTCAAAAAGGTAAAAAAAATGTCGGCAGGAAAAATCTTTAATAAAACATTCATCTGGTGCAAAAAGGAAATTATCTTTTGCATCACATTTTTATTCGCGCTCGTTTCAATGTTTTTTGTAAAGCCGGATGCAAAATATATTTCGTACATCGACTTTGGAACACTTCTGACTCTTTTTTCGCTGATGGCGGTCGTTTCAGGCTGGCGGCGGACAGGACTTTTCGACGCTCTTGGAAAAACCGTCTGCCGCAAAGTTCACGGTCAGCGCGGACTTTGCCTTACGCTTGTTATGCTTTGTTTTTTCACAAGCATGATTATTACAAACGACGTGGCGCTCCTTACATTTGTTCCGTTCGCGATTGTCCTTCTTTCCAAAAGCAACACTTTTCTTCTATTATATACCGTCGTTCTTCAGACTCTTGCGGCAAACCTTGGAAGCATGATTACGCCGATTGGAAATCCGCAGAATATATTTTTGTTTTCAAAAATGCCGCTCGGCACAGTCCAGTTTATGAAAATTCTTTTTCCGTACACATCGCTTTCTTTTGTACTTCTGATTTTTTCAACTCTGATAATAAAAAATGAAAAAACGCAGATTGAACAGCAGGAATCCGAAAAAGACAGCACAAGCTGCGCAGGAAAAAATATTCTGTACACAGCCCTTTTTATATTGTGCCTGCTTTCAGTTGCGGACGTAGTTCCAAAATGGGCGGCGGCAGTCCTTGTCGCTATTTGCGTTCTTGTTTCCGACCGGAAAATTTTCTACAACATCGATTTTATGCTTCTTCTGACATTCACGGCGTTTTTCATTTTCACAGGAAACATCGCGCGGCTGGAAAGCGTAGACAGTTTTCTAAAACGGATAACCGGAGGAAACGAATTTACCGTAAGCCTTGCGTTCAGCCAGTTGATAAGCAACGTTCCCGCAACACTTTTGCTTCATCCGTTCGCGCAGAACACAAAGGAGCTTCTATTGGGTGTAGACATCGGCGGGCTTGGAACACCGGTGGCATCTCTTGCAAGCCTTATAAGCCTAAAACTCTACACGCAGGAAAAAGGCGGCACCGGAAAATTCCTCGCAGTCTTTACGCTGATGAACATTATTTTTCTAGCCGCCCTCTGCGCAATGAAAGCGATTTTAAAATAAAAAACTATTTTCTTAATTAGCCCTAAATTCGAGTTTTATAGTTTACTGTCATTATAGGGCTTGCACCTGCGATGTTTCTAAAAGAAACTCGATTTATAATTTATTGTAGTTTTACAACAGATTCCTAACCGAGTTTACTGCGTAAACATTGCAGTGTCGCAGCACGGGAATGACACATAAATGCCTGTCCTTTTCAAAATTCGACATTCAGGCTAATTTTCATGAAACACTGGAATAATTTTTTTCATAAATTTTCCAACAAGAGAAATGGCTGGTCCTAAAAGAAGTCCCATACAGACTGAACCGAAAATATTTGTTCTAAGTCCGACTCCGGCAAAAGTCGCAACTGGATTCGGAATGTTGTTTTTTGCAAAGCAAGCCGCCACAAGTCCAATTGTAATTGCAGAATAATCAAAAATAATGCGGACAACAAAAAAAGGAAGCTTAACAAATCTATCGCTGATAATTTTAGGAACCGCATCGTAAGGAGCAATTCCCAATTCTGAATTCATATAAATCGCGCAAGCAGTTACAAAAAGAAGCAAAATAAAAGCAAAAATTCCAGCCTTTGGCAAAAGTTCCGCATTCTGCAAAAACTGATGAAATCCAATCAACTTCCAAATCCAGCGTGAAAAATCAGAAACAAATCCGATAAAAAACATATTCGCAATCGAGCCAAAACCGATATGCTGCGCCCCAAACAAAATTACAAAAACAAGAAAAACCGCGTAATCCATAATCTGAATCAAGCCGATATTATCAGTTCCAAGCAATGCCGCCACATGATAATTCATAAAAGTCGCAGGATCAGTTCCCCAGCCAATTTCAATAAGAACTGAAAGCATAATTCCCATCATCACAACCGCAAAAAGCATAACCGGAAGTTTTACCTGCCACTTTTGAGGAAAAAACTGTTTAATGCTAAAATTAATTTTCATATAAATTCCCTTTTATTATTATTCTAAATTTTAAGATAACCAATAATTTCAAAAATTGAATTCTGAATATCTCTTATAGATTTCCATATTTCATCTATGCAAATCAGATGAAGTTCAAAATAAAGCGTGATGTCCAAAACTATCACTGCAATAAGTTTGTAAATAGCGCAACTAGGTTTTATTCCGCACGAAATCTGAAACGTAATATATAGAAGAAAATAAAACAAAAGAAAGAACAGAATATTTGTTGGCAAAAGAAGAATTGAAACAATGCTCAACACCACAATCATTGCGCAAGAAATTCTCTGCAAACTGCGCACATAAATAAATGAAAAAATCAATTTGAAAATAAAATATGCCGCCAACAATGCACAAATTAAAAACAAAAAATTTTCTGGCAAATTATTTTTCACAAAATCAATGATTGAAATTTTATTGCAAAGTGAATTGCCATTTATAAGTTCAGGTTTTAGTATCAGAATAATTACTGCCGCAAAAACTAAATCAAAAACAATATCAAAGAAATTCAAAAATGCAAAACCGATTTTTTTACCAAGTGATTTTTTTATTGTTGGCTCTTCATATTCATCTTTTAAATTTGAATCTTTTTGTGTCTTTGAATTTTTATGTTTTTCAAAAAAGTTTAAAATTTTGCTTCGTAGTGATTTTAAAAATCCGCAGAAAGAATTCTTCAATTTTTCAAAAAAAGAAACGATTTTATTTTTTGCATCAATGAAAAACAGTTTTATCTTTTCCCAAAAGTTATTCATAATAAATTTCTCCAGCAAAGACTCAAAAATAAATCTTATTCAATGCTATCACAATGCGTTTACTACAGATGCGTTGGCTTGCCTGTGAGCAAAATTCTTAAGTTCAGTTTTATGTAGCTGCAGATTTCACGGCAGTAGCTGTTCAGGACAAAAAGCGGCGGAGTTTTTGACGCGACTCCATACACATCTGAAAATCCCATTCGCGAAGCAAGACGTTCAGCACGCGCAATGTGAAAGTCGCTTGTTACAACCGCAACAGGAGAAGCAAGAACTTCTTCCATGCTGATTCCATCATACTCTGCAAAAAGTTTTGCGCTGAACATAAAATTTTGAATTGTGTCTTTTGCTTTGTTTTCCGCAAGAATCCGATTTTCATCAATTCCATAAGAAGCAAGCGCAGGTTTTAAAACATCAGATTCCGGGCAAGGAGAAAATTTTTCTTTTTCGCCTGTAACAACCACAAGAGCTGCCGAATGAGCTTTAAAATATTCGGAAGCAACACGCACACGGTTCTGCACTGAATCAGTAAGCTTGGCATCTTTTGTGATTCCGCCACCAAGAACAATCACGTAGCGCACATTTTCTTTTCCATCAGAAAGCCTTGGATTGCAGATAAAAAATAGATTCAATCCAGAAATAAAAACTCCCGCGAAAAATAAAAAAATCAAAATTATTTTTATACGCTTTGAAATCCTGCTGCAAATTATTTTCAGAACCTTACGTCTTTCAAGCACAAAAAGAAGCACAAAGAAAACAGCAATCCAAAGCCAAACCGCAGAAAAACTAAAAATCGTCCCCAAAAAAGTTCCCGGAGAAGCAATGTTAATCAAAACAAAATAAACGCCGGACAAAACGGCTAAAATGAGAAAAATTAATGAAAGCATAATGGAGATTATACATACATAAACTTTAATTGAAAAGAACTTATAAATATAACTTCATATATGGAGATTCTATTTGTGCTTTTGATGTTAATGTCAATTTTTTATTTCTATGATCGTAAAGTTCCAGCAGAGAAACCAAAGATTTGAAGTCTTTTGAAATGAACTGCTTTCCGTTGTCGTGGATGATTCGTGCTTTTGCTTCCGGATACTTTTCCTTTACTCTTGCAACCAGAAGCTCAATGTTTATTCCCTCCATGTTTTCGCATAATGCCCAGTCCAGAATTTTTCGGCTGTAGCCGTCCATTATGCTGATAAAATAATAAAACACACCAAGAACCTTGATGTATGAAATATCTTTATGCCACTGCTCATGCGGAGCCTCGGGCTGGTCAAAGCCTTTTTTCTTTGCTTCTCCTTCATTCTTAGCCCATTTGTGGACTAAATCGTACTCTTTCATGATGTTGTAGACGCTTGCAGGGTGGACAAAGGCTACATTTTTTACATAACCACTTGACACTCCCCCCCCCGATGTAAAATGCCACATATTTTATTTTTTACAAGGAGGCTTTTTATGAAAGCTTTAAAAAAAATTTGCACAGCGCTTATGCTTCTTGCATTTGCGTTCGTATTCGCATCATGCTCTAATGGCAGTGATTCAGACGATGATGATAGCAGCACAAATGGCAAACCATCTTCTGATAGCAGCACAAATGGTTTGCTACCTTCTGTAGGAAAAAATGTTCTTGCCGGAAACTCTTATCGGTATTCACAGACAGATGACAAAAAGACTAAGACAATTACTTATGTCTTTAAAGACGGCACTGTTACAGAAACAAGAGTTGAGCAGCCAACAGAAGGATCAGCAGAAACAGAAATAACAGAATACAAATACACTTACAATGCAAATACCGGGCTTCTTTCTTTGAAGGTTGTTTCTTTTACTATCGATGGCGAAAAAAATGACTTCAATGGATGATATGTACAAATGTTTTGCAAAAGTTAAAGGCTGCACTGTTGAACAAGCAAAAGAACGTTTAGGCGATGCGGATATGTTTGCAGGAAAAATTTCTGTGTGCTATTTCGTAAAGGATGATGGCAATATTCTTTTGGGCAACTACTTTGACGATGACGAAGATGTTGAAGAGTCTAAATTCGTTTATGCGGAAGAACCTGCACTTAGAGCAGATTTTGATGGTGAAAAAATAAAACTAAATGGTGACACAAAAGCTTCCTGGGAAATAAAACTAAATGCAAAAGAAAAAACTTTCTCTGGTGACAAAATTAAAGGTTCATACACTGTAAAAACGGCAACAAAAACTTTGAAGGATTTAAATGGTGATTATAAACTAAACGAAGAAAATGGATACATCACAATTAATTTCGCAAACCTTCCTGCCACACTGAAATCAGAGCCTTACAATATGAAAACAGGCACAGAGTACAAATTCATTTTTAACCCTGACTGCGATGAATATAAAAAACTGTAAGGTTAAAAAAATAGCATTTTATAGTTGCTAAAAGACAGGCTGTCCAAACGGGCAGCCTTTTTTAGTCTCGTTGTCAATCTGTCAATTTGTCATTGTCGGACTTGATAAGACAATCTAAAAATGATTGCAATATACGCATTTGGATTTTCGGGTCAAGACCGACAATGACAGAAAAGATACTTGTTAGACATCCCCATGACATCTAAAGTTCTTGTTGAATTCGGGAACAAAAAAATAACAATGTCAGCTTGTAAAAATCTGCCGCAATGAAATATACTGTAAAAAATTTTCAAGGAAGCAGGAACAGAAACTTTGCCTGAGATAGCGTCAAAGTTCTTATGGAAGACAGGAATGGAATCAAAACCAACAGAAAATCTTACGATAAAATACAACGAGCTTACGGCTGTGCAGTTCATCGAGCTTTGGAAAACGGTCTGGGGCGCGGGACCTTCAACCGAACAGGCGGAGCTTGCGATGAAAAACACTCTGTTCCGGGTTTCGGTTTTTGACGGCGGAAAAATCGTTGGCATGGCGCGGATGCTCGGCGACTTTGCTCTGGACTACTTCATAAAGGATGTTGTTGTCCGCCCCGAATATCAGAAAATGGGAATCGGAAGGCTTCTGATTGATGAGCTTTTGAACTTTGTCAGAAAAAACGGAGTGAGCGGAACGAATATTTTCGTGGAACTCTGTGCCGGGCCGGACAAAATTCCGTTCTACGAAAAATTCGGTTTTGACTACGACGAATCGCAGCGGCTCAAGCTGATGTGCAAGGCGGAGTAAATGAAAATCAGGGTTATGAAAAAACGCGACTGGAAAAAGTGCCTTGAGCTTTGGCAAAACATTCCGGAAATGGGCTTGAACAGCATTGACGACACAAAGGAAGGCATTGTCCGTTTTCTGCGCAGAAATCCCAAGACATGCTTTGTTGCAGAAACAGACGGAATTTTTGCCGGAACAATCATCGCGGGGCACGACGGCAGGCGTGGCTACATTTACCACACGGCGGTTCTTCCCCAGTTCAGAAGACGCGGAATTGCAACCGCACTGCTCCAAGCCGCAATGGGCGCGCTTAAAAAACAGGGAATCGCAAAAGTCGCCCTCCTCATCTTTTCAGATAACGGAAGCGGAAACACATTCTGGGAAAATCACGGCTTTACAAAACGAAGCGACATCACATACCGCAACAAAGTAATCAGCGACGCGGAAATGGTAAGGAACAGGGAAGAAAAATGAGCGGGGAAAATATTTGGCTTGACTGGGCGGTAAAACTTCAGAGCATAGCGCAGGCCGAACTCACTTACGGAAAAGACAAGTTCGACATTGAACGTTACGAAGAAATCAGAAAAATCTCCACAGAAATTGTTGCGCACAAAACTGAACTTCCGCTTGAAAAAGTGATTGCGGTTCAAGACAGGGAAAAATACAACAAGCCGGTTTATGCTTGGAAAATCTACAAAATCTTCATTCTCTGTTCAATAAAAAAAGACGGAAAATTCACGGCAAACATCGAAACAACAGAAAGTAAATATTTTTCACTTGAAGAAATTTCTAAGCTCAATCTTGCGGAAGAAAAAAACAATCTTGAGCAGACAAAAATGTGCTTTGCGGCTTATGAAAATAAAAACTGGCAGACACAGCTGGACTGAAAGAATTTCATTTTCCTCACCGCTTGTCCCTTTTGTATCCGCTCGGAATCGTGCCGTAGAATTCCTTGAATGTCGCGCTGAATTTGCCCTGGCTCTCATATCCGACCTGGGCTGCGACTTCGCTTATCGAAAGGTCGGTTCTGGAAAGAAGCTCCGCGGCTTTTTTCATGCGGTGCTCCTTGATGTGCGCAGCAAGCGAAGTTCCGTACACGTCCTTGAAAACTGTCTTTAGAGTCGTCGTGTTCATGCCGAACCTGCGCGCAAGACCGTCAATCGTAAACCGCTCCGAAATATGCTCGCACATAAAGTCGTGGACTTTCTTCACAGTCTCAATCTGCCTGTCCTGAAATTCCGATCGCTCGTTGATTTTCTCATGCTTGCTCTCAAAGTCCGGGCAGCTTGTCTTCATCAGCCTCTCAATTATTCCGTGCATCGTGCGGCTCTTCTCCGAATCCGACGCTGAATAAAAAACCTCCTTTCCGTCGCGCCAGCTTTCAATCAGATCAGCATCCTTTAAGATTTTAAGATGATGGGACACGGCAGGCGCGGTCATCTCCATGAAGTCCGCAATGTTCACGACGCACTGCTTTGTGTGGCACAGAAGCATGAAAATCCGCACGCGCACCTCATCGGCAAAAACCGCAAAACATTCCGCGGTTTCCCGCACGGTGTTTCCGTCTGAAAGAATCTCCCTGAGCAGATCCAGATTGAAATATTCGTTGTGTCCGTGAACAAGCTTCATTTTTTGCCTCCCGTCAAGCGTCCCAAACGGAAATTTGTTTTTCCGAAAAGGAAATAAATCTTGCGCCGCCCTTGCAAATATCCGCCCTGGATTATATCTTGAATATAAAGATTAAACAATCGCTTAATCGAAGGAATAAACAGGACTGACTTTCCGGAGGAAAACATGAAAAAGACTTACAAGATTGAAGTTGACTGCGCGAACTGCGCCCTAAAAATGGAGGACGCAACAAAAACTGTTGAGGGCGTAAAGGATGCCTGCGTGAATTTCATGCTTCAGAAAATGACCGTGGAATTCGGCGACGGACAGGACGACAAGAAAGTGATGAAGGCGGTGCTCAAGGCGTGCAGGAAAGTCGAGGACGACTGCGAGATTGAGTTTTAAACGCCCGATGTCATTCCCCGGCTTGATCAGGGAATCTCTCTGTGAAAGATTATCGGGTCAAGCCCGGCAATGACAATTAATTAAGGAAGAATTTATGACAAAGAAACAGAAGAAAATACTTGCAAGAATCATCACGGCGTTCACGCTGCTTCTGGTGCTGAACGTGCTTGAAAGGCTGAACGTGTTCTCCGCGATTCCGGGAAAAGTTCCGCTCAAGATGATTCTCTACGTGGTTGACTATCTGATAATCGGATACGACATTCTCAAGAAAGCCGGAAAGGGAATCTGGAACCGCCAGGTTTTCGACGAGAATTTCCTGATGGCGGTCGCAACAGCGGGAGCGTTCGCGCTTGAAATCTACAATGCGCACGGAAATCTTCTTCTGATTGACGACTGCAACGAGGCGGTCGCCGTAATGCTTTTCTACCAGATCGGCGAATTCTTCCAGAGCTATGCGGTCGGAAAAAGCCGCAGGAACATCACCGAGCTTATGGACATCCGTCCGGACTACGCGAACATCGAAAAGGACGGAAGGCTTGTTCAGGTTGACCCATCCGAAGTCGCGCCGGAAACCGTTATTGTGGTTCAGCCCGGAGAGAAAGTTCCGATTGACGGCATTGTAACAGAAGGAAATTCAACGCTGAACACAAGCGCGCTCACAGGTGAAAGCCTGCCGCGTGAAGTCGGCACAGGAACGGAAGTCATAAGCGGAAGCATAAACATGAGCGGAGTCCTAAAAATCAGGACGACAAAGAATTTCGGAGAGTCGACCGTCTCAAAAATCCTGGAGCTTGTGGAGAACGCCAGCTCAAGAAAATCCAAGTCCGAGGAATTCATCTCCAAGTTCGCACGGGTCTACACTCCTGCCGTCTGCTGCAGCGCGCTTGCGCTTGCCGTTCTTCCGCCGCTCGTCTGCATCATCGCAAAATCTTCTCCGAACTGGAGCGACTGGATTTACCGCGCGCTCACCTTCCTCGTAATCAGCTGTCCGTGCGCTCTCGTAATCAGCATTCCGCTAAGCTTCTTTGCAGGACTTGGAGGCGCAAGCAGGGAAGGCATTCTCATAAAAGGCTCGAACTACCTTGAGACGCTATCCAAGTCAAAAATCGTCGTGTTCGACAAGACCGGAACGCTGACCCGCGGAGTCTTTGAGGTTACGGCGGTTCACCACAGCAAAATCGGAGAGGCAAAGCTTCTTGAATACGCCGCGCTCGCAGAATGCTCATCATCCCACCCGATCAGCAGAAGCCTTCAGGCGGCCTACGGAAAGGAAATCGACAGAAGCCGTGTCGCGGACATCGAGGAAATAAGCGGACACGGAATCACCGCAAAAGTTGACGGACACAAGGTCGCTGCGGGAAACCTCAGGCTGATGAAAAAGCTCGGAATCGAGGCTGCGGAATGCCATTCGCTCGGAACGATAATCCATCTGGCGATTGACGGAGAATATTCGGGACACATAGTGATTTCCGACGTTGAAAAACTGACGTCCAAGGAAGCTCTTTCCGCTCTGAAAAAAGCCGGAGTCGCAAAGACCGTAATGCTCACCGGAGACGCGAAGAAAGTCGCTGATAAAGTGGCGGCGGATCTTGGAATCGACAAGGTTCATGCGGAGCTTCTTCCGGCGGACAAAGTGAATCAGGTTGAAAGGCTGATTGCGGAAAAGAAAAAGAACGACGTGCTTGCGTTCGTGGGCGACGGGATAAACGACGCGCCGGTTCTATCGCGTGCCGACATAGGAATCGCAATGGGAGTGATGGGCTCGGACGCCGCGATTGAGGCCGCTGACGTTGTGCTTATGGACGATGACCCGCTCAAAATAGCAAAGGCAATCAGAATTTCGCGCAAGTGCATCGGAATCGTCTATCAGAACATCTCGTTCGCGCTCGCAATAAAATTCGCCTGCCTTGCGCTCGGTGCGCTGGGAATCGCAAATATGTGGCTCGCAATTTTCGCCGACGTGGGCGTAATGGTTCTGGCAGTCCTGAATGCCGTCCGCGCCCTGAACGTGAAAGGGCTGTAGGAGAAAATTCACGGCTTTGGTTGGATTGCGGCTCTGTCATTATCGCAGCTGGCTGTCTGTCATTTCCCCCGGTTTGACAGGGGAATCAGCGTTCAGCACAATAAATTTATCCGGCGGCAACTTACAATATCTTGAGGCGGAAAATGAGATACGGCTTTATTCAGAGACTTATGTGGACAGGTTTCAAGGGAACGTTCAGAAAGCAGCTTTCAAAATTGTTTAACGAGCGGAATCCTGCGGAGGTGATGAAAAACGCCAGCAAAAAATACAGGAAAATTCTGTCCGGAGTTGACGAATTTGAAAAAGGCGACCGTTTTCTGATGAATATTCTGAGCTGCGCAATGCTTTCCGCCGTGCTTTTGTTAACAAAAAAAAATATTCCCTGGAAGAAGTCCGCGTCTATTACCGCAGGGCGATGTGCGGAAACTTTCTGATGAAAGCAGCCGTCAAAAAAAGCAGGGCATACACGGCAAAAGGGCGGGAACTGCTGAAATCGCAGGCAAAAGAAAGCGAGAAAAACACGAATCCCTATTCCTGGAAATTTTCCGTTGAAGACGGCGAAACCTTGAATCAATATACGGCGACTTTCCACACCTGCGGAGTCTGCTTCCTTATGACAAAGCTAGGATTAAAGGAATACATTCCGGCAATGTGCAGTTTGGACTACGACATGGCCGCCCTGAACAACACGGAGTTTTCCAGAGAATTCACGCTTGCCGGCGGCGGAAAATACTGCGACTGCCACTACAATCATATTGCTATAAATTGAACTCAAATGATTGCCAATGAACAAGCCCGGCGGAACATTCCAGCCACGCTCCTTGCGCGGTGGTAAACCAGGTTGTAGTTCAGCCTCATTACCGACCAGGCATTCTCAATTCTGTTGCGGTTCATCAGAAGCCGAAACTGTTCATGCGTAAGCATGCGCTTCATGTTTTTCCTTTGAAACTCGAAATTTGACCTATTTTAAAACAAGTCAAGCTTCCTTTCCAGCAATAGCGCACGACCTTTTTGTCCGCAATGAGTTGGACGAGGAAAGAAAAGAAGAATGCATCAAGCTGTATACAATGGAAAAAGGAAAACAAATCTTTACAGAGTTCCGTTTTATTTATAATTACAGTCCTATGGAAAATAACGGATTTGCTAAAGGAAATTTTTTTTATTTAGCCCAAATTTCTTTCAATAATATTTCAAAAACAAAAAAACTGCCCTCTATTTCTAAAGGGCAGTCGTTTTGTTTTAGCCTCGTTTTTTTTGCCGTCTCTAAAAGTTCGTCTTTCAGAGACATTCTGAAATTACTTGTTGTTTGTGATGAGCAGGGTCTTTGAATCCAGTTTAAGTGTTGTTTCAATATCCGTGTTCTTGCCCATTTTCAGAATGCTCAGCTGAGTTACAGAATTCTTTGAAGAAAGGTGAATAACAGCAGAGAAGTATGGAAGAAGTGCCTTTGGAGCTGAATCTTCAAGCTTGTCGCCTGCTGAAGTTGAGCTGAACCAGATTTTTGTCTTTGTTGCCTTTGCGTAGCTTGCGACTGTCTGCAAGTCGGCTTCTTTTACTTTTGAAAAATCAACATCGTCAATAACAACTCCTGCAACTGCTGTTCCGCCAGCCTTGAGCGCATTCAATGTGTTAACAACTTTTTCCAGACTGATGTTGTCCTGATTGAAGTTCAAAATTGTTCTGTTGCGAAGAATCTGCTCCTTTACGTCAGCGGCGTTTGCGATTGCCTTTTTCTTTGAAATTTCGTTGTAGATTCCATCATACCAAGAAATTACGTTTTCGCTGTGCTGGTTGAATGAAACGTGAACAAGCTGCTTTCCGTTAAGAAGTGTGTCCATTCCGAACTGAACAAGCACGGAGGTTTTTCCAAGTCCCTTTTTTGCTGTAACAAGTCCTAGTTCTCCAGCCTTGAGCCCTCCGTTTGCCGCTTCGTCAAAAATGCGGATCGGGCTTCTTTCATATAATTCCTGCTTTGCCATAATGCTGCCTCCTGAATTTTTAGCTTGATTTTTTTAACTTTTGCAGAAGGTTTTGCGTTTCAAAATGTTTTTTCTTGCAAAAAGTTCTGTGTCCGTTTGAATAAGTATAGCACATAAATTTTATTTTACAATAAAAAAATCTCCAGCAAAAGAAAATTCTTTCACTGAAGATTCTGCGGTTAAACTAGGCTTTTATAATTTTATTTTGCCTGTCCAGCCTTTTTCTTTTCTGCATAAGCCTTGATAAGCTCGTCGGCAACTGCATTTGGAACTTTGCTGTATTTTTCAAATTCCATTGTGAATTCTGCTTTTCCCTGTGTAGAAGAGCGGAGAATTGTTGAGAATCCGAACATTTCAGAAAGAGGAACTTCTGCGTTTACAGTTGAGTTTCCGTTTTCATCAGAAGAATCGATGATAACACCGCGTCTCTGGTTGATAAGTCCGAACATATTTCCCTGGAATTCTGTAGGTCCTGCAATCTGAACTTTCATGATTGGCTCAAGAATTGCTGGTTTTGCCTTTGCGTAGCCTTCACGGAATGCGCCGATAGCAGCAGTCTGGAATGCTATGTCTGAAGAGTCAACCGGGTGGTACTGACCATCGTTGATTGTGCATCTTACGCCAACAACTGGTGCTCCGATGAGAGAGCCTTTTTCCATTGCTTTCTTGAAACCTTTGTCGCAAGAAGGAATGTATTCGTTTGGAATTGCTCCACCTTTGATTGCGTCAACAAACTCGTAGTCTTTTTCTGAAATTGGCTCCATAAATCCTGCAACGCGTCCGTACTGTCCTGATCCACCAGTCTGCTTTTTGTGAGTGTAGTTGAAGTCAGCGCGCTGTGTGATAGACTCGCGGTATGCAACTTCTGGCTGAGAAACTGTAACTTCGCATTTGTATTCACGTTTCATGCGCTCAACATAAACTGCAAGGTGAAGCTCGCCCATTCCCTTGATGATTGTCTGATTTGATTCAGGGTCAACGTAAGTCTGGAATGTAGGATCTTCTTTTGTAAAGCGGTTGAGTGCCTTTGACATATTTGCGGCATCCTGTTTGTTTACAGGAGTGATTGCTTCTGAAATAACAGGTTCTGGAACGAACATAGAAGTCATTGCAATGTTGAGCCCGCCGCCGCAGAATGTGTCTCCTGATGCGCAGTCAACTCCGAACAATGCGATAATGTCGCCTGGCTGACCTTCGTTAATGTCTTCCATTGACGCTGAGTTCATGCGGACAATGCGTCCAACCTTGAACTTTTTCTTTGCGCGTGTATTGTAAAGCTCATCGCCTTTTGTGATTTTTCCCTGATAGATGCGGACATAAGTAAGCTGACCGTACTGACCGTCATCAAGTTTGAATGCGAGAGCGACACAAGGCTTGTTTTCAACATTGAAAAGTTCAACCTGCTCTTCATTCTTGTCAAGGTCAAGACCGTAGTTGTGAACTTCAGTCGGGTTAGGAAGATAGCGTACAACACCGTCAAGGACTGGCTGGATACCTTTGTTCATGTGCGCAGAACCACAGAATACTGCTACGAAGTTTTCTTCAAGAGTTCCTTTGCGGATTGCGGCGATAATCTTTTCTTCTGGAATGTCTTCTTTTTCTTCCATGAGGTCTTCCATGAGCGAGTCATCAAACATTGCGGCCGCTTCAAGAAGTTCTGCTCTCTTTTCTTTTGCCTGTTCTACAAGTTCAGCCGGAATCTCTGCAACGCGGATTTCTTCACCGTCATGTCCTTCAAAATAGTAAGCCTTCATTGCGATAAGGTCTACAACACCCTGAAGCTTGTCTTCAAGACCGATTGGCAGTTCCACCATATATGCATTGAGTCCGAGCTTGTCGCGGAGCTGTGCGCATACACGAAGCGGATTTGCACCCTGACGGTCGCATTTGTTTACGAAAGCTATTCGTGGAACATGGTAGCGTTTGAGCTGGCGGTCAACTGTGATAGACTGAGACTGAACACCTGCAACAGCGCAAAGAACAAGGATTGCTCCGTCAAGAACACGGAGTGAGCGTTCAACTTCAACTGTGAAGTCTACGTGGCCTGGAGTGTCGATAAGGTTGATTGTTGTGCCTTTCCAGTTTACCTGAGTCGCTGCTGACTGGATTGTGATTCCACGCTCGCGCTCCAAATCCATAGAATCCATTACAGCGCCTACACCGTCTTTGCCATGAACTTCATGGATCTGGTGAATCTTGTTGCAGTAGAACAAGATACGTTCTGATGTTGTTGTTTTACCAGAGTCAATGTGCGCACTGATACCGATATTACGTACTTTTGTAATATCAAAACCCATAGTGTATACCTCTCAAAAAAAAATTCGTGAGTCGGCAGAATACGAAATGCAAAGATTTCCGCATAATGCAATTAATTCAAGCAATTTTATTAAAAAATAGCGGTAAATTCAATAGGTCTTGGGCTGTTTTGAAGAAAGTTTAAAAATTTAATAGAAATGCCGTTTTTATGTTCCATTTGATTTTTCTGTTTCCGCCTTTAAAAACTGTAGTCGCTGAAGGACTGCATTTGAACTCTCCTTCGTTTTCTGCAAGTGAAAATCCGATTCCGGCTTGATGTATGATTATTTTTTTAGGATAAACTGTGCTTGCTAATGAAAATGTGTTTTTCCCTGAGTCTTCTTTCTTATAGGAAAAAGTTGCGTTTGCGGAAGAGCTTTTGAAATTTCTTGAAGCCTTTATCTGCGTTGAATATTCTTTTTCATTTTTTTCCGTGGAATAAAGAAAAGATGCGTTTGATGAAATTTTGAATTTTCCGCTTGAAACATTCAATGCTGTTTTTGCGCAGTATTCGTTGAAACAAGTGGGAATCTTTTCGGTTGTCTGTCTTTCCGCGGAATAAAAAAGAATTCCTATGCTTGCCGAATTTTTTCCGATCCAAAATGTGTACTGCGGATTTATTCCAGTTTGTGTTCTTATTCTGTTTTCAGATTTGTCAACGGTTATTAAAGATTTATCTGCAATATAATGGAAGGAATGCAGCAAAAAATCGCCTAAAAGAATGAAGTTTTGAAGCCTTGCCCAACAGAAATTTCCACCGAACGGACTTTCGTGCATTCCTGCTGCTCCTGAAATTCTAAAATGCGGAAAAACAAAATTCACTTCAGTCTCCACTGCGCCTCGTTTCTTTTCGGAAAAATATTTTTGCTTTTGAAACCAAGCCGAAGTGTTTTCTCTTCCGTATTCAAAAAGTCCTCCTGAGAATGAAATGCTTGCGTTTGGAATTAACTGAGCTGAAAATCTTTTGAAGACAGAGGCGTAAAATTCTTTTGTTTCAAGAATAGAAAACTGGAACGTTGGTAAAACTGAATTTTTGTTTCCAGAAGAAATTGAAATTGCCGCCGACAACGGAGTTTTTGCAGAAGTCCAGGAGGGCAGGGCTGGCGAAATTCCCGGTGTCAAAAGCGAAGGCTTTTTTAGTGCTCCGGGAACATAAAAACTTGGATGCTTTAGCCTTGAAATTCCTTGTGAAAAATGCAAAGTTCCCGCAAGAAATTCTGTGGCCGCAAATTTTGTTGCCGCTGAATATTTTATTCCGTAGCGGTATTTTTGCATTGTCTCGAATTCAGAAAATGAAGAGCTTGCAATGTCGTGAAAAGTTTCTGTTCCGATTCCTGCAACCCAAATTGCAGTTAGTCCGTGGATTTTTAACTTTGAGCCGGAATCGTATTTCAGCGAAAAATTTTCTTTTCCGTCTTTTACAGGAAATTTAAAAT
>ERZ1035070.135-NODE-135-length-24429-cov-8.799212_pt1 | contig 24429 bp, 24 predicted proteins | sample MGYA00520603_ERZ1035070 | MGnify/ENA primary metagenome ERZ1035070 (study PRJEB33766, sample SAMN09781695) | gut metagenome | biome: gut microbiome | host: Homo sapiens | place: Madagascar | study: EMG produced TPA metagenomics assembly of the PRJNA485056 data set... | reverse complement strand
TTATAAAACTTCTAAAAGAAATTCATATAAAGAAAGAAACAAAGACTTGGCAGTTTATAACGCAGCGGAATTTTTTCAGCATATTTGAGCTAATATATTCTAGCGTGGACATAAAATCTGAAACTTCGCTGCAAAATTCAGCCGGACTTAACGCTTTAAAGCTGATGATGGTTTTTATTCAGGATAATTATAAGAAGAAAATTTCACTTGAAGATATTGCTTCCGCCGGATTCTGCTGCAAGAGCAAATGCTCTTCAGTTTTCAGCCAGTATTTAAAAGAATCACCGATAATTTATCTTATAAAATACAGGCTTAAAGTCAGCACTGAGCTTCTTTGCAAGACTGACATTCCGATTACAGAAATTGCCTATGAATGCGGTTTTTCTGGAACAAGCTACTTTTGCGAAACTTTCCATAAATATTACAAGACGACGCCGCTTGATTTTAGAAAAGATTCCGCGCAGATTTTCTAGAATTTCCTAAAAAATTTACTTTGTTAAAAATTTTAACATTGCATATTTAAACTTGACAAATTTTCCATGTGAACATAAGATATTAATATGGACTTAAGAACTGTATTAACACCTGACACAGTAGACCTTCATTTAAAGGGAACTACAAAAGAAGAAATTATTGACGAGCTTCTCGATATTCTCGTGAAAGCCGGGAAAGTAACAGATAAAGCAGTTGCAAAGGAGTGTGTTCTTGACCGTGAGCGTAAGATGTCTACCGGTATGAAGCATGGAATTGCAATTCCGCATGGAAAAACTGACACAGTTTCTGACTTGGTTGCTTGTATTGGAGTTTCAGACAATCCTGTTGATTTTGACAGTTTGGATCAGGAACCTTGCCGCATATTTATTATGACATTGTCGCCTGTAAACAAAACTGGTCCGCATCTTCAGTTCCTTGCTGAAGTCAGCCTTTTGTTTAAATCTGCCGACAAGCGCGCTCAGATTCTGAATACTCAGGACAAAGCGGAAGTTATAAAGATTTTAACTGAATAGTTTGTTTTATTCTATTATTTCTATAGAGGCTCTTGCTAAATGCAGGGGCTTTTTTTTTGTTTTTATTAAATTTTATTTTTACACAGAAAACAAAGGCTCGGTAAAAAGAAAATACTTGACATTTTATCTTTTTTTGTCATAATAAAATAAAATTCATAGAAGAGGTAATTATGGCTGAAAAATACGCATTTTTGTTTCCGGGACAAGGCGCACAAGCTCCAGGAATGGTAAAAGACGTTGCTGAATCTTTTTCTTCAGCAAAGAAAGTTATTGATGATGTTTCTTCCATTGTAAATTTAGATATGGCAAAACTTTTGTGGGAATCGGATGCGGCGGAACTTAGCCGTTCTGACAACAGCCAGATTGCCATAACAGCGGCTTCTCTTGCTTTGATGGCTGCTTTAAAAGATAAAAATATTGAGCCTTCTGCGGCAATGGGATTCAGCCTTGGAGAATTTCCGGCTCTTTATGCGGCAGGAGTTTTGTCATTTGAAGATGTTGTAAAAGTTGTACGTCAGCGCGGACTTATAATGCAGAAAGTATGCGAGGAAATCGCGGCAAAAAACGAAGGTCATGCTCCTGGAATGACAGCAGTTCTTGGTCTTCCTCCCGAAAAAGTAAAGGAAATAGCTTCCGGCATAAAGGATGCTTATGCGGCAAACATGAACAGTGTAAAGCAGACTGTTGTGAGCGGAACTTTTGATGCCCTTGCTGCTGTTGAAAAAGCTGCTTCTGAAGCTGGAGCGCGCCGTGCAGTCCGCTTAAAGGTTGCAGGTCCTTTCCATTCGCCTTTGATGCAGGATGCCGCTGTAGAATTTGAAAAAGCTATTGCAGATGTTAACTTCAACGACCCGAAAATCAAATTGTTTTCAAATGTAACAGGAAAAGAATGTGTTTCCGGCGAGGAAGCGAAAAAATCCGCAGTTCTTCATCTTACAAATCCAGTACTTTGGACAGATGAGGAAGATTGCCTTGCTTCTGTTATGAAAGCTGACGGTTTTGACAAATGGGCAGCTCTTGAAGTTGGTCCTGGAAAAGTTCTTTCTGGACTTTGGGGAAACACTGACTACAATGCTTCGATTGCAGTTTTGCCAGTTAACACAACTGAATCTGTAAATAATCTGTAATTGTTATTGGAGAAAATATGCTTTTAAAAAACAAAAAGGCTTTGGTTACTGGCTCTTCACGTGGAATCGGACGTAAGATTGTTGAAGTTTTTCTTGCAAATGGATGCGAAGTCTGGGGAATGTGCACAAAAGAATCCGCAGGAAAAGCTGAGCTTGAAAAACTTGCTGCGGAGAATGGAACTGCTTTCCATGAATTTTATGCAGACGCAGGAAACGCGGAAGTTCTTACAACGGCGGTGAAAAATGCGCTTGGTGAGTCTGGCGGTTTTGATGTTCTTGTAAACAATGCAGGAATTACACGCGATACTTTGAGCTTTAGAATGAAAAAGGAAGACTGGGATTCAGTTCTTGCAGTAAATCTTACTTCGGCTTTTCTTGTTTGCCAGATTATTTCAAATGATATGATTCACAAAAAATCAGGCTCTATAATCAACATGGCTTCAATTGTTGGAATTCATGGCGGAGCCGGGCAGGTGAATTATTCTGCAAGCAAGGGCGGACTTATTGCGTTTTCAAAATCGCTTGCTAAAGAAGTTGGAAGTCGTGGTGTTCGTGTAAACTGCATTGCTCCTGGCTTCATAGAAACAGACATGACAAATGCTGTAAAAGAGGAAATACGCAAGGCATGGGTTGAAGGAATTCCTTTAAAGAGAGCCGGAAAGCCTGAAGATGTTGCAAACGCGGCGTTGTTCCTTGCTTCTGACTTGAGCCTTTATGTAACTGCTCAGGTTATTGGTGTTGACGGTGGAATGGGAGCTTAAATCTTTCATTTATAAATCTATTATATTAATTAATTTATTTTACGGAGAAAATTATGCGCAAAGTTGTTGTAACTGGACTTGGATGTGTTTCGCCAATCGGAAACAGCGTTGAAGAAACTTGGGCCTCTATAAGAGCTGGAAAAAGCGGAATCGCAACTATTACACATTATGATGCTTCTGCTTTTAAAGTAAAGTATGCTGCGGAAGTAAAAAATTTTGAGGCTGACAAATACATGGATCCTCAGTCAGCACGAAAAATGGCAAGATTTTCAAAATATGCTGTAGCCGCTGCAAAAATGGCTTTGGATGATTCAAATCTTACAGACAACAAGGAAGCCTTGGACAATGCTGCTGTTTATCTTGGAGTTGGAATCGGTGGACTTGAGATTACAGAATCAAGCATGAAAAGTTATTTTGACTCTGGATTTAAGCGTATGCCACCAATGACAATTCCTCAGCTTATTCCAAATGAAGCTGCCGCAAACATCAGTATAAAATTTGGACTTCACGGAGTTGCTCACACAATCGCTACAGCTTGCGCTTCTGGTTCAGACGCTCTTGGACAGGCTTTGGACAATATCCGTGCAGGAAGAAGCGACATTGTTCTTGCTGGCGGAGCTGAATCTACACAGAACGGATTTGCAAATTTGGGCTTTACAGTTCTTCAGGCTTTAAGCTCAAAATGGGCAGATGATCCATCAAAGGCTTGCCGTCCGTTTGACAAGCAGCGCGACGGATTTGTTATGGGCGAAGGCGCGACAATTCTTGTTCTTGAGGAATACGAGCACGCAAAAGCCCGCGGTGCAAAAATTTATGCTGAATTTGCCGGGTATGGCGCAACTTGCGATGGCTATCATCTTACAGCTCCTAATCCAGATGGAATTATGGGCGCACGCGCAATGACTTTGGCAATGAAAGATGCCGGTGTAAAACCAGAAGATGTTACATATTACAATGCGCATGGAACTTCAACTCACTTGAATGATTCCGGTGAAACTGCAATGCTCCACATGGCATTCGGCGAGGCTGCAAAGAAACTTCATATTTCTTCAACAAAAAGTATGCACGGACACTGTCTTGGTGATGCCGGCGCGCTTGAAGCTATGATTTGTGTAAAGGCAATTGAAGAAGGATATATTCCTCCGACAATCAACCTTGATGAAGTTGATGTTGAAGGCGGATGCGATCTTGACTACACACCGAACAAAGGAATCGACATGAATATTGATGTTGCTATGAGCGGAAACTTCGGATTCGGCGGACACAACGGAATTGTTGTATTCAAAAAAGTCAGCGAGTAAAAACATGGAAAGATTTACTGATATAGAAAGCCTTCTTCCGCACAGAAAACCATTTTTGTTTGTGGATTCAATTGAAAGCTATGATGAAAAAGGCTGCGTCTGCACAAGAAAATTTACAGATGAAGACTTTTTCTTTAAAGGACATTTTCCGCAGTATCCTGTAGTTCCGGGTGTGATTCTTATTGAAACTATGGCGCAGGGAGGCGGAGCAGCATTGAGTTTGCAGAAAACTTTTGCTGAAGGCAGCTTGTTTTTCCTTGCTACAGTTGACAAGGTTAAATTCCGCAATCAGGTTCGTCCGGGCGATACTGTAAGAATGGAAGTTACAAATTTGCGTGTAAGTCCAAAAATGGTAAAGCAGTCGGGCAAAGCTTTTGTAGGTGATGTTCTTTGCGCTGAAGCCGAATGGATGTGTCTTGTAGGTTCTGCAAACTAAACAGTTGACTTAGTTCTTTTAGCCGTTGTCTTTTTGGCAACGGTTTTTTTTGTCTGCTGAGGATTTTTTGAAGGACGTCCGCCTTTTTTTCCATTTGCGCGGGAAGCGGCTGCTTTTTTTTCAGATTTTATTTTTCCAAGAATTTTTCCGGCATTTGAAACTGGCAGCGGAATTTCCTGAGTCTGCCAAAGCTTAAGATTTTTCTTTCCTTCATTTTTTAAAAAAGCAATTTGCTGAATTGAACTATATGCGGAATCCAAACGGGCTTTTAGATTTGCGCAGAAAATTTTTTCCGTGGATTCTTCAATACGCTCTTCAAACTGATCTATTAAACTTAAAATTTCATTTGCGGCGGTCGCGGCTTCTTTTGCGAAAGTTTCAATGTCAATTTCCTTTGTTGAGCCGCTTCTGAATTTTTTTAACGCTTCTATAATCAGCTTGTTGCTCGGCTTTAACTCAAGTGGATCGTCTTTGAATTCCGCAGCAAGAAGAAAAAGCGAGATGTTTGAGTCAAGCATATTCAAATCGAATATTTGCGCTGAGTCCGGCTTTGCAGAAAGCTGAAGCTCTTCGATTTTTCGCTCTACGGATTTTTGAAGCTCGATGATTTCCTTTTTTTCTATAGTCATTCTGTTGCTAGTATAGATTAGGTTTTTGGGAAAGTCTATTACCCGTTGAAAAACAAGGAAATTTCTGTTAAAATCTGAATATGAGTACAAGATGTTTTACAATGTTAAAGCCTGGTGTTTTGAATCGCAGGCTCGTAGGTGAAGTTGTTAGCCGCCTTGAGAAAAAAGGTCTTAAATTGATTGGACTGAAACTTATGAACATAAGCCAGGATCTTGCTTCCCAGCATTATGCTGAGCACAAGGGAAAAGCTTTTTATGATCCGCTTCTTGATTACATAACAAGCGGTCCTGTTGTTGCAATGGTTTGGCAGGGCGATGACTGTGTTACTTTGGTTAGAAAAATTACTGGCGCAACAAATCCTGCTGAGGCGGCTCCTGGAACTATCCGTGGAGATTTCTGTTGCCACACTTCTCATAATATAATCCATGCTTCAGATAGCGACGAAAGTGCAGAAAGAGAAATCGCATTGTTTTTCAAGCCGGAAGAACTTGTTGACTGGGAAGATCAGGCTGGAATTTGGTACTAATTTTTTCTATAAAAATTACAAGGCATTGCATAGGCATTTTGTCGCATTGCAGTGCCTTTTTTGTTTTTCCTTTGGGTTGATTTTTTGCATTGAGGAATTGTTTTTTCTGTAGTAATATTGAGCTAGTTGTAAATTAGGTTGAAGAGTAAAATTCAGTCAGCTTTATCAAGGAAATTTGATATGGAAATTTTTGAAGTTGGAATAATTGGAGCGGGAGCTTGGGGAACAGCTTTGGGAACTGCTATTGCGCGCGGCGGACATAAAGTTCAGCTTTGGGCAATGGAAGAGGACGTTGTTGAGTCTATAAACAATCAGCATGAAAACAAAAGGTATCTTCCGGGATATGCGCTTGAACCATCAATTACTGCAAGTTCTGACATAAAAGCTGTTGCTGCGGGAAAGCAGTTTTTGATTATGGGAAGTCCTTCTCTTTATATTGCTTCTACGATAAAAAAATTTACTGATGTTCCTAATATTGCGGACGGTTCTACAATAATCGGTGCGCTGACAAAAGGATTTGTTCCTTCTGAATCTGGAAATCCTGAATTTGTTTTGGACACAATGGAAGGAGCTCTTCCTGAATGCTATAAAAACGCGACAGTTTACATTGCGGGTCCTAGCCATGCCGAGGAGGTTGCGCTTGGAAAAATAACCGGACTCATTGCGGCGAGCCAGCATCATAGAAATGCGGTTCGTATGCGGGATCTTTTGCGTGTAAAAGGAATCATGGCTTATGCTTCTTTTGATACTATTGGTGTTCAGGTTTGCGCGGCTGCTAAAAATGTAATTGCTGTTGTTTACGGGGCAATGGATGCTCTTGCTGAAAACAGTCCTATTTTTGGAGACAATACTGAAAGTCTTTTGATGGCGGCAGGTCTTAATGAAATTCAGACGCTTGGTTTTGCAATGGGCGCAACTCATGCGGCTACATTCACTTCAATCAGTGGGGTCGGAGATCTGGATGTAACTTGCAAATCTAAATATGGACGCAACAGAAGATTCGGGCAAGACTTGATAAAAAACAGAATGATGGATCAGTTTAAAAATCTTGATGATTTGATTGCGAATGTAAAGAAAGTCGGATATTTGCCTGAAGGTGCGATTGCCTGCAAATATGTGCATAAAATCATGGAGCAGAAAAATCTTAAGCTTCCTATTTGCAATGCCTTGTACAAAGTTCTTAATAAGGAAATCAATGCGGAAGAATGTCTTAAAGAACTTTTGCTTAACAGATAGCATATTTCAAAAATGGAGTAAAAAATGCTTGAAAAAATAACAGGAACTTTCAGCGGAATAATCCGCACTTTGAGCGGAAAATCTTCAATTACAGAAAAAAACATAGAGGAAACCGTAGAGCAGATAAAAATGGCTCTTTTGGAAGCGGACGTAAATTTGCGTGTTGTCCGCCGGTTTGTAAATAGCACAATTGAAGAGGCGAAGGGAGAAAAAGTTCTAAGGGCTGTAGATCCAGGCCAGCAGTTTGTAAAAATCATTTACGACAAGCTTGTTGCGATGCTCGGCGATAAAAAAACTGACCTTGCGTTAAAAGGACCTGACACTCAATCTGTAATTCTTTTGCTTGGTCTTCAGGGCGCGGGAAAAACAACTGCGGCGCATAAACTTGCTGCTCGTTTAAAGAAGGATGGAAGACGGCCTTTGCTTGTTGCCTGCGACTTGATTCGTCCGGCGGCGGTTGAGCAGCTTTGTGTTCTTGGCGAAAAAATCGGAGTTCCTGTTTACAAGGAAGATTCAAAAGATGCTGTAAAAGTTGCGGAGCATTCAGTTGATTTTGCAAAGAAAAACGGACTTGATACAATAATTGTGGACACAGCCGGGCGCCTTCAGATTGATGAAGAAATGATGGCGGAACTTGTTTCTATAAAAAAGAAACTTAATCCTGTGGAAACTGTTCTTGTTGCGGATTCCATGACTGGCCAGAATGCTGTTGATATTGCAAAAAGTTTTGATGAGCAGCTTGGACTGACTGGCGTTATTCTTACAAAGTTCGATTCAGATGCACGTGGCGGCGCGGCTCTTTCTTTGAAGTCGATTACGCAAAAACCGATTCTCTTTATCGGCACTGGTGAAAAAACAGAAGACTTTGAGCCTTTCCATCCGGATAGAATTGCAAGCAGAATTCTTGGAATGGGTGATGTTGTTTCGCTTGTTGAAAAAGCTCAGGAAACTGTGGATCAGGAAGCCGCTCTTAAAATGCAGAAAAAAATGCAGCGCAATGAATTTACGTTGCAGGATATGCTTGAGCAGCTTGAGCAAGTTGAAAAAATGGGAAGCATAAAATCGCTTCTTGACATGATGCCAGGACTTTCTGGACAAATCAGCGAAGAGCAAATCAACAAGGCTGGAATGAAGCATCAGAAGGCTATCATTCAAAGCATGACATACAAAGAGCGAATGAACCATTTGATTATTGGTCCTACCCGCCGCAAAAGAATTGCAAAAGGAAGCGGAACAAGTGTTCAGGAAGTGAACAAGCTTATAAAGCAGTTTGAAAAGACAAAACTCACAATGAAAAAACTTGCACGCAACCGTGGCGCACAGGCAAAGCTTATGCAGCAAATGGGAGCTATGGGAATGGGCGGCTCTATGCCAAATCTTCCGAAAGGCTTTAATATGCCGGGCGGATTTAAGTTCTAGTCCAGTACAATCAGAGATGCTGTTTTTCCATCGGGAGTGTAGCATTTCTGAGGGTTTCCTGAATCTGGAAAAGAATTTATTCCAGTGTAAAAAGCGTATTCATATTTTCCGGGTGGAAGCGGAATTTCAAACTGATAGACTCCCGGCGCAACTTCGCTCATCTGATAAATCCAGCTGTCCCAGTTTGTAAAGCTTCCGCCTACACGAACTTTCTGACCGGATTTTCCTTTGTAGACAAAACGGATTTTTCCGCCGCTGATTTTTTCGGTTACCTGCGGAATTTCACGCGATGCATTAAAATGTGAAAGCACAAGATTTGTTTCCCTGCTGAAAACTGTTTCATCATTGAGCGGATCAACAGTCCAAAGTCCGTCTATAATCAGTCTGTAATTTATTTCAAGAACATTTTTGGGGACTTTCAAAATATAAAAATAAATTGAATCGGCTTCTTTGTATTCCATGTCGATGAATTTTTTTATCTTGAATGAATGAATCGTTTTGAATCCTTCAAAGTCGAATGCGATTCCAATGTGGCGTGCGTTGCTTTTTGATGTGAAAATTGCATAGTCGCCTTTGAGATATGGAGAACCGACATCTTGAATTGTGTTCACAAGTTCGGCGTAGTCAAGTTCTTCGTCTGTGAGCATGGCTTTTGATTCCGCAGAAAAAAGTTCCGCAGAAGATAAAAAAAGAAAAACTGAAAAAATAGCGCAAAGTATTTTCTTCATATATGTATTTTCGGAATTTTTTATTTTAAAGTTGAATTCTATTTTCTAGCTGAAACTTTGAGGCTTTCCGCGGATTTCAATTTTCTAAACTTGGCGGATTTGTGTGCCGATATTAGACTTGAAAACATGTCGCTTTGAGGAGTATAATTTTTAACCATGCCAGGACTAAATCAGCTGCAGCAGTTTAATTCGGATATATTGAATCTCGGTGATGAAGTAAAAATCCGGGCTGCCCGCGGAGAAAAACCAGTAACAGTAAAAATCCCCAAAGATGTCGCAGATATAGATGATTCTGAAGATTTTGTAAATGGACTTCCAGCTCTTTCAGAAGAAGATCAGGCACAAGCTGCCGCTGCCGCAGAAGAACGCAAACGTGAAGCAAACGATTTTTCTGACTTTATGGACAGCGATGATTCTGAATCTGCTTCTGAGCAAAAGTCAGCCGCAACGGAAGAAGAGTCAGTTCCTGATGTTTCAGACCTTTTGCCTTCCGCCGGAGACATGGATTTGTCCGATCTTGATTTGTCTGAATTTGAAGATAAAAAAGAACCGGAGCCTAAGCCAGAGCCTGAAAAAATCGGAATTGAAGACATGGACTTGGAGTCTCTTCTTGCATCCAGCCCGGAATCTCAAGCGCAAGACGAGCCGAAAATTTCCAATGATGAAAAAAAATCCGAGAAAAGCGAAGAATCTGTAAGTCCTGATATTTTTAATACGGATTCTTTAGACGCTGATTTTGCTCCCAAAAATTCTATTCCGGCTTCAGAGCCAGACGGAACTGCTTTTGACGAGTCTCTTTTTGATATGCCGTCTGATAATGATTCAGCTCAGGAAAATGTTCTGCCGGATCTTGACAGCTTGAACGGCAAAAATTCTTCCGAGCCAAAATCAGAAGCTTTTGATGCGCCTCAAGAAAATATTTCAGAGCCTACCACGGAAAACGTGGAATCTAAAGCCGACGATTTTTCTGATATTGATTTGCCGGATTTTGATATGCCGCCAGACAATTCAGATTCCTTACCTGATTTTAACGAAGAGCCTTCTGTGCCGAATTTTGAGAAGCCGGAAACTGAAGAAAAGACTACAGAGCAAACTGATTCCGCTCCAGCCGCAACTGACGGCGAACTTTTTTCCCCGGAAATGGATGTTCCAGAAGATGAGCCTGTTGAAACTTTTGACACAAGCGACATAAACGACCTTGACTTTTCAAATCAGGAAGACAGCGGATTTGAGCTTGGCGGAGTTGATTCTGATGGCGATGACGAATTTCATATTCCGGGATTTTCCGACATTGCGACTGCCGACATTACAAAAAAGCCTGATGTTGCGACTGCTGATTTTTCCAACGCCGCGGAAGCCAAAGAAAATGAAAAACCGAAAAACACTTTTACAGATGCGGAGTACAAAAGATTTCATAAAAATCTTGCGACTTATCCGCTGAATGTAAGAATTGCGCTTGAGGATTTTGTTGTAAAAAACGAATTTACAGATGAAGCGATTTTTTCAGTTCTTGAAAAAGTTTTAAGAAAAGCTCCTGCACGGCAAGTCGCCTCTGAATTGGAAAAACTTCTTGATATTTCGCTTGATGTTCCTCGGGATTTTGAACGCCGTTCTGCCGCTGAATATGAAGCCTATAAAAAATCAATTGAGTATCAGCTGAAAAACAGAATAATTCCTAGCGCGATTTTTACAACTGCCGCTGCGATTCTTGTTTTCTGTATATTTACGCTTACAAACAATTTTATTTACAAGCCGGCAAGAGCGAGCACTCTTTACAAGCAAGGATATGCGCTTTTGCAGGACAGTCAATATCCGCAGTCTGAAAAAAAATTCAATCAGGCTTTGACTTATAAGCCTGTAAAAAAATGGTTTTTCCGCTTTGCCCAAGGGTACAGAAATCACAGACAATACGACCGTTCCAGAATGATGTACCGCGCGATTATTCAGCGTTATAACCATGACAAAAAAGCTGGACTTGAATGGGCAGACATGGAAACTTCAGACTTGTACAACTACGAGGAAGGCGAGCGGATTTTAAAGCGCGAAGTTCTTGATTATCACATAAATGATTCAGACGCTTTGCTTGCTTTGGGCGACTTGTATCTTGAATGGGCTTCGGACAGAAATGCTGAGAAATTTCCTTTGGCAAAAGAGCAGTATGATTTGCTCACTCAGCTTTACGGAATCAACGACCTTTATCTTTCGCGCCAGATGAGATATTTTATACGCACAGATAATTTGTGCCAAGTTCTTATGTACAAAAGTATTCTGATGGGCAAGAAAAATGCCATTTCTTCAAAGGACTTGATTGAGCTTAGCGGATATATGCTCGACAAGCGTTATGGAAAACTTCGGCCGTCAGAAGAAAATTTAAGATTTTCTATAGAAGATGTCAGAAAACTTTTGGAAACCGCACTGAAATCTGCTCCGGAAAATTCTGTTGCGCTTTACAACATGGGCCGTTATTTTGTTGAAACTAAAAGCGGACGCAATGCGGCAAAACTTCTTGAGGCTTCTATAAATTCCTTTGAAAATCAGCCAAAGAGAAACCGCAAGGACACTTACAAATACATAAACGCAGTCAGGCTGTTGGGTGAAGAAATGCGCAATCAGCGTGAATATCTTACTGCGGAAGAATTATACGGAAAAGGAATTGAAATTTTTGAGCGCGAGAGGGATTCAAGCGGATTTGAAAGCGATGAAAATGTCGGAACTTTGTATTCTGATTTGGCGGATTTGGACTATTTTATTTCCGGGGATAATGCTGCCGCTTTAAGGAATTATCAGAACGCAGTGAACAACAAGCACGACACTTCATCTGTGCGTTATAGAATTGGATATATCCAGTATCAAAATAGAAATTATCCTGCCGCTTTGGGCTCGTTTATAAAGAGCCAGGACACAAATGAAAATGACACACATCTTTTGCTTGCCCTTGCGAACACTTTGAATTTGAGCGGAGACAATTATATTGCGCGTGGATATTATGAAAGGCTTCTTTCTATTCTTGATGTTGAACGTGAAAAATATGGAGTTGTGCTTCCGCAGATTCGTGATGACCATGCCGATATTGTTGATACTTACATGAAGGCTTCCAACAATCTTGGAGTTACGCTTTCAAGAATTGCATCTGCAACAGGAGACAGCTCGCTGAATGCAAAATCGATTGTCAGCTTGCAGGAAAGTCTTAGAGCTTGGGATGCAATGACAAGAAATCAGACAACGATGATAAGGCTTGACGGTTCAAATCTTGCCGAGCAAAACATAAAATATATAACACGCCCTGTTTCTGGATATGAACCTGAAATCTATACAGAAATTCCGCGGCTTTTAAATGGAGAGGAAGGACTGGAATAATTATGATGGCTCTTTTCTCAAAAAAATACAGCGGAATAATTTCTCGCCAGAAAATAATTGGAATTTTAAAAGAGCTTTTCAGAAAGTCAATTCATCTGTGCAGTGCATTTGTTCCGTGTTTTCTTTGGATTGCATACAAGCCGACTATCGCTTGTCTTTTTGCGCTGGTTGTTTTTTATTCCGCCGCGGAAATTTTGCGTTTGAATGGAAAGGAAGTTTTTTTAATTTCCGCCGTAACAGAAGCCGCCGCTAGAAAACGCGATGAAAATAAATTCGTTCTAGGTCCTGTAACGCTGGTTTTGGGAATTATTTTGAGCGCAATTTTATGGGAAAAACTTCCTGCCGCAATTGGAATTTATGCTCTCGCCTTTGGAGACGGACTTGCAAGTCTTGCAGGAAAACTTTTTGGAAGAATTCAGATTCCATTTACAGAAGGAAAAACTGTCGCAGGAAGCCTCACTTGTTTTTCTGCGATTTTCATTTCTTGCTATTTGGCTTGCTTTTTTATGTTTCAAGGACAGACGGATATAACAAAGGTTTCGCTCATAATTGCAGGAGCTGGAATGCTTATTGAAATTCTTCCGCTAAAGGATTTTGACAATCTTTTTATTCCGATTTTGCTCGGCGGATTAGCTCAATATTTGCTTTGCTAGTTCCAGGTGTTTTCCAAATAGTGAACGGTCTTTAAATAAAGAACGCATCCTGAAGCATAAAGAATAATCGCAATGAAAAATTCAAGCCAGCAGTCTGTGTTGCATAAAAGTCCGTAGCCTGTAGCAAGAATTACAATGCCCAATGCCTTTATGTAAATCCCATTTATTCCTTTTGTATAAGCTTCTGCCAAAACTGAAAAGATTGTTACTACAACAATAAAAACTCTTATGACCGCAAAAAATTTTCTAAAACCCCAAAGAACTGTGCATGTCGAAGTTGTTATTGTCGTATCCATCGGGTAAAAAAATCCGAATGCGCAAGTTGAAGCAAGCAAAATAAAAATGTTCCGTTCTGCATTTTGAAGTTCTTCCGCGGAAGAAAAAAATGTCGCAAAGAAAAGACTCATCGGCGCAAGAAATCTTCCGGCTGCAACAATCCGTCCAATGTAAATTAAAAAAAGCGAATTTGTTTTCCAAAATCCAAAAAGAGGCAAAAGAATTCTCGCGCTTTCTGTAACGCAGCTGATTATAAATCCGGAAAAAAATAAAATTTCAAGTGAAGGCGTTTTTTCAAATCCTTTAAAAATTGCGATTGAAAGTGCTGGAGCTGAAAGACTGAATGCAATTATTGCCGCCAATGATGAATTAAAATTGTACGGGCACAATCCGCCTTTTGGAATAAGAACGAACGGTCGCATCGGATTTATCGGCGGAACTATTGATTTTGCCGCCGCCGCAATGCAAAGAACTGTAATGTTGAACAAAAAAATTATCGCGCTGAATATAAATAGAAAAAGAAAAATTCTGTTCTTGTTTTTTAAAGTCATGCCTAAAGAATACTCCAGCGGTTTCTTTTTATCAAGGGAAACACTTTTGCTTTTCCGCGGAATTCTTTCCTAAAGATTTATTTTTTCTTGCCGAAAATTTATCTGTGGGAACTTCCAGTATTTTCTTGCGAAGTTTTTTCCGGGAGGAATAAAATGAAAAAGATTTTAGTTTGCGCATTTTCTGTTTTTTTTGCTGTGTGCAGTTCATTTGCAGGAGATGCCGCTTCTTTTGACGATATAGGTTTTTCTGAAGACGGAAAATATTATCTTTTTGGCCAGTACGGAAAAACTGATAAAACTTATGAGCCTTGGGCGGAAATTTACACGGTTGATGTTGCCGCAAATGATTTTGTAAAAGGTGAAGTTTTCAAGTCAAGAGATTCTTCCTTGGATATTTCAGGAAAAAACGCTTACGAAAATTTAAAGGCAAAATGCAACTGGAAAATTTCAAAGTACAATGCAAAGCCAGCCGGAGTCGGAACACTTTTGTATTTGCGCGAGTCAGAAACAAAATCTCCTACAGAAGAAATTGTGTTCAAGGATTTTGAAGGAATATCTGACGTTTCCGGAATTCTTTATCACGTGCGCCTTGTTCCGTCTTTTAATGGAAGCGGAAAAAATTGCCGTTCAAAATTTTTTATCGAAGTTCTGAAAAAAGATTCTTCAGGAAACACAGTTTCTTCTTTTGCTGTTGGAACTCCTGACTTTGAGCGTAAGGGAATCGTGGCGTATCAGATTGAAAGAATTTTTGCAGACAAATCGGGAAAAAGCCTTGTGTTTGTTGTAAAGAAAACTCTTGAAGATGAAACAGGAACTTCAATCAGATACATGGTTGAAACTTACCGCATAAAATAATTTTCCTTATTACATAAACCTCCTTTGTTTTTGGCCTTCTGTTTTTCAGGAGGTCGTTTTTTTTCATTGTAGCAAACCTGCAAAAATGCTAAACTTTTTAAAAATTGAACAGAGGAAGTCAAAATGATAAAGAGAAACAAAAATTACACAAATCTTGCGAAGGGTTATCTTTTCCCTGAAATTGCAAAAAGACGAAAGACGTTTCAGGCTCAGCATCCAGAAGCAAAAATAATCAGTCTTGGAATTGGAAACACAACAGAACCGCTTGCTCCTCATATTGTTGAAGAAATGAAAAATTTTGTGGAAGCTCTTGGCACAAAAGAAGGCTATGAAGGCTATCAGGATGACAGCGCGGGAATGCCAAAACTTCGTGAGCGCATTTCAAAGGCAATTTACAATGGCGAAATCAAGCCAAGTGAAATTTTTGTTTCGGACGGAGCAAAGTGCGACCTTGGACGGCTTCAGGCAATGTTTGGCGCGGATGTGAATGTTGCAGTTCAAGATCCTTCTTATCCGGTTTATGTTGACGGAACTGTAATGGCTGGTGCCGGCGGAAAAGAGCCTGTTACAGAAAACGGATTCAAGGACATAACTTATATGCCGTGTCTTCCTGAAAACGGATTTTTCCCGGATTTGTCTGTTGTAAAAAAAAACAGCCTGATTTATATATGCTCGCCGAACAATCCTACCGGCGCAGTTGCAACAAAAGAAAATCTTTTTGAACTTGTGAATTTTGCAAAAGCAAACGGATGTGTTGTTCTTTTTGATGCGGCTTATTCAGCGTTTATACGTGATGAAAATCTTCCTAAGTCAATTTATGAAATTGAAGGCGCAAAGGACTGTGCAATTGAAATGCAGTCGTTTTCAAAGCCGGCAGGATTCACAGGAGTCCGCCTTGGATGGTGCGTAGTTCCAGAGAATTTAAAATTTGATGACGGCTCAAAAATTGCAGACGCTTGGGCGCGCATAACAAACACTGCATTTAACGGAGCAAGCAATATTGCACAGGCTGGAGGATTTGCCGCATTGGATGAAACTGGCCTTAAAGAAATGCAGGAAACGATAAACTATTATCTTGAAAACGCCGCATTGATTCGTTCCGCTTTGGAAAGTGAAAATTTCAAGGTGATGGGTGTTGAAGTTTATTCTGGCGGAAACGCTCCTTATGTCTGGGCGAAATTTCCGGGAAAGAAAAGCTGGGACGTGTTCGATCAGATTCTTAGCCAGTGCAATGTAGTTGTAACTCCGGGCGCAGGATTCGGACCGAGCGGCGAAAGCTTTATCCGCTTCAGTTCATTCGGACACCGTGAAAATATCCAAGAAGCTTGCGAAAGACTAAAGTTATTTAAAATGTAGCTAAAAAAATCTGCTGCGTTTTATGTGGCAGGTTTTGCAAAAGTTGAATCCGCATATTTTTTTTTCGAGGTAAAAATGCTATCTGAACGATTAGAAAATCTTCATCCTTATGTTCCCGGCGAGCAGCCAAAGGACAGAATTTATATAAAGCTGAACGCAAATGAAAATCCTTTTCCGCCAAGCAAAAATGTTGCAAAAGCTATAAAAAAATCCGTGTCTTGCCACCGTGAAAAACTCAGGCTTTATCCAGACCCGGATTCTGTTGAGCTTAGAACTGCGATTGCCGATATGCTGAATTCCACGGGCGGAGTTCTTTGCAATTCCCAGAGCGCAAAAAAAGAACTTGGATTTAAAATAACTCCGCAAATGATTTTCTGCGGAAACGGAAGTGATGAGGTTCTTTCTTTTGTTTTTTATACATTTTTTGGCAGCAGATGTCCGCTTGTTCTTCCTGAGTTCACTTACAGTTTTTATCCTGTTTACTGCGGATTCTATAACATTCAGATGAAAAAAATTCCGCTCAAAAATGACTGGGGCTTGGACACAGATAAAATGCTTTCCGAGTCTGAAAAAAACAACAGCCCGATAATTTTTGCAAATCCAAATGCTCCAACAGGAATTGCCTTGAAGCGCGCGGAAGTTGAATCTTTCCTGAAAAAAATTCCTTCGGACAGAATTCTTGTTGTGGACGAAGCCTATGCTGATTTCGGCGAGGAAAGCTGCCTTTCACTTTTAAAGGATTACAAAAATCTTGTCATTGTGCGCACGTTCAGCAAAAGTTTTTCGCTCGCCGGAATGAGGCTTGGTTTTTCCGTTGCTAACCCAGAACTTATAAATTCAATTTTTACAGTAAAAAATTCATTCAATCATTTTCCAGTTGATTTTCTTGCGCAGACAGCAGGAAAAGCCGCTTGTGAAAATTATTCTTACTATGAAGAAAACGTAAAAAAAATTGTGAACGAAAGAAATCTTCTCACTGAATTTTTGCGCTCAAAAAATTGGTTTGTGATTGAAAGCAAGACAAATTTTATTTTTGCAAAAAAAGACGGAATGGGCGGAACTTCAATTTACGAAGCTGTAAAAAAATCCGGAATTCTTATCCGCCACTTTGACACGCCGGGCATCGATGATTTTGTTCGCATAACGATTGGAACGAAAAATCAGATGGACAGGCTGAAAAAAGTTCTTGCTGAAATTTAAACTTAAATTGTTCGGAGACATTAAAATGAAATTTTTAGTAATATCAGATTTACACGGAAATTTGGAAGTTCTTGATAAAATGGATGAAGCTTTCAAGCAGGCGGACGGCGTTATTTTTGCAGGCGACTTTGCAAAATTCGGCAATGAGGAAACAGGGCTTCCAGCTCTTGAAAAACTTTGTTCCAGACACGATACAATTTTTTCTGTAATCGGAAACTGCGACAATCCTTCGTTTATTGAGGAAATTGAAAAGCGTGACATTTCCGTAGAAAAGCAGCTTGTTATGTACGAAGGTCTTGCATTTGCAGGCAGTGGCGGCGGAAGCAAATTTACCGGCACAACTCCGAATGAAAAATCAGAAGAAGAACTTATGGCGGACTTTAAAATTATTACGGAACAAGGCGAGCAGGAATGGAACAACTTAATTGCGGTCAGCCACAATCCTCCAAAGAACACAGACTGCGATAAAATTTCAGGAGGCATTCATGTTGGAAGTGAGCTTTTTACGCAGTTCATTGAGCAGTACAAGCCTCTTGCAGTTGTTACAGGACACATTCACGAAAGCGCAGGAATCTGTAAAGTTGGAGTTACAACTGTCATAAATCCAGGACCGCTTCTTGAAGAAAAATATGCCTGGCTTGAAGTTGTAAAAGAAAAAGGCGGATGGAAAGTTGTTTCCGCTGAATTAAAGTCGCTTTAAAATTTCAGGTTGAAAAAAATCCGCATTGAAACTTATTTTGTTTTCTATATAATTTCAGTGTGGATAAAAAATATTATTCAGATGAAAATTCTGCTGAGCTAATTGATTCCGCTTTTTATTACGACGGAAATGATCTTGGCTTAACACTTAACGGAACTTCTGCGTCTTTTAAATGCTGGGCGCCGACTGCAAGCAATGTGCGTCTTTTGCTGTTTAAAGATTCAGCTGCAAAAAAAATATGCGCCATAAAGCAAATGGAACGCAAGGAAAAAGGCGTCTGGTTTTTTAGCGGCTCTTATGAATGCTGCTCTTACTATCAGTATGAAATTTCTTTTGGCACGGAAGTTTTCAAAGTTGCTGACATTTGGCACACAGTCGCTGCTCCAGATTCTGTTGCATCGTAAATCGCAGTCATAGAAAAATCAGAATATAAAAATCCATTTAAAGAAACTGATTATTCAAAAGCTGTAATTTATGAAATGCACATACGGGACTGGAGCCGCGCTGTAAATCCTGCTTCAACTGGAAAATTTCTTGAAGTTGCTGACAAAAAAATAATTTCACATTTAAAAGAACTTGGCGTAACTCATGTTCAGATTCTTCCGATGTTTGATTACGCGCAAAAAAATTCAGACCTTTCATACAACTGGGGATACAATCCTTTTCACTACAATGTTCCAGAAGGCCGCTATGTTTCTCAAGACTATACTGATGGAACTCAGGCTGTAAAAGAAATGAGGCGAATGGTAAACTCGTTTCATGATGCGGGAATCGCCGTGATAATGGATGTTGTTTACAATCACACTGACGGCACGGGAAATAGTTCGCTTTATGATATGACAGTTCCCAAATATTTTTACAGGCTTAATTCTGAATGCGGATATTCCAACGGTTCAGGCTGCGGAAACGAAATAGCCACAAATCATAAAATGGTAAAAAAATATGTGCTCGATTCTCTCAAGCACTGGATGAAAGATTTCCATATAAACGGATTTCGCTTTGACCTTATGGGGGTCCAGGAGCAGGAAACTATGTCGGAAATTTTCTGCGAACTGAAAAAAATCGATCCGTACGTAATGGTTTATGGAGAGCCTTGGACTGGCGGAGAATGCGCTGTAAAAAACGGATGCTCAGGTTCTGTTGCTTGCGGAAAAAATTGTGGAGTCGGCGCGTTCAATGACGATTTTAGAGACGCAATAAAAGGAAGCGAATTCGGTGGATTTGCAAAAGGCCAAGTTCAGGGAATTTTTTGCGATTCAGAAATTGAAAAAGGACTTCTTGGTGCGACTGGAAAAAACAACAGAAATCCAAGCGGCATTCCAAGCCTTTCAATTAATTACGTAGAATGTCATGACAATTACACTTTGTTTGACAAGCTTGCAATTTCGTATCTTGGAAAAACTTCGTATTCAGGAAATCTTTTTGAGACAATCGGAAATGTCGGGCTTGAAAAAGTGAAAAGGCAGGGCATTCTTGCGGCGGCGTATATTATTCTTGCGCAGGGAACACCTTTTATAAATGGTGGTCAGGAATTTCTTCGCACAAAGCAAGGAGATGAAAACAGCTACATTTCAAGTGATGAAATAAATCAAATCAACTTGGACTTTAAAACGCGTTATTCTGATGTCTTTAACGCATATAAAGGACTGATTGCTTTCCGCAGGGAAAACGCTGATTCGTTTGGCTCAAAAACTGATTGTTCTGCAATGACAATTTTTACGGGGCTCACAAAGTACACAGTCGGAAACTTTTGCATATATTTTAACGCTACGGATTCTTCTGCAAAAATAAATTTTGCCGGATTCACAAATTCCATAGAAGTTTTAAGCGGAAAACCAGAGCAAAAAAAAAGTGTTCCACATACTGTGGATGCTCAAAGTTTTGTGATTTTAAAGAAAACAGATTGATAATCTGTTAAAAAATTACAGAAGGTGTCATAAATAAAAAAAGAAATAGTGCCAATGCGCAAAAGCTCGTGGTCGTCAACAATGTAAAATGTTTTTGCCATTTTTTAAACCTCCACCGTTATATGCGTTCCAAAATCCGGGGCAGAAGAAAACGTCACTTTTCCATTAAGAAGCTTTACCCTCTCACAAATATTGCGGACTCCAAAATGGGATTCCTTGGACTTTTCAAAAATGGCGGAGTTTATCTCTTTTACAAGCTCCTCGTCCATTCCGCAGCCGTCGTCAGAAATTATGATTTTTAGATGGCTTCGTGAATTTTTTGCGGTCATCGCTCGTGCCGAAATAGCCTTTGACAATGCCGCTTTTTGCCTGGCAGGTTCAATAGGCTCAGCCGCCAATCGGTTTCTCTTAAAAAATACCGTAACTTCTTTTGCGCCCGCGTGATTTTTTATATTCTGCAGCGCTTCCTGCACAATCCGGTAAATATTCAAAAGCTCGTCGGCATTCAAGCAAGAAAAATCAACATCGTTTTCCGCAATCAGACGGAATTGAAAAGATTCGCCAAAAATCTTTTGAGCAAAAACATTCACCAAAGAAAGCAGATTGTCTTTTGTAATGCTCGGCGGAGTCAGGTTGTAGCAAAGATTTCTGATGTTCTCAATATTTTGATTTTGCGTTTCAATAATTTTAGCCGCCGTGTCTTTATCAGAAATATTTTCTGCAAGAAGAGAAACATACCGCAAATTCTGCGCAACGCTATCGTGAAGCTCACGGCTGATTCTTTTCTGCTCAGCTTCCTGAATCAAAATCGAATGTTTCAAAAAGACTTGCGAACTGTAAAGCATTTTATCTTTTTCAAGCCCTTCTTTTATGTTCAAAACGACAAGAATCGCTCCGCCAATCAAAATCGTAAGCGTAAAATAAAGGAAGAATACGTACAGTTTTTGGTGCGTTTCTTTAAGAGATGCGTTTTTGTTCTTAAGAAAACTCATAAAAACCTTGTCCATTTCGTGAACGGCAAGCAAAATCTCTTCTTTATGATTTTCTTTTTCCAATATGAGCGGCTGCAAGCCTTATGCAAGGGAAATGCATAACGCAATCTGATTCTGCACCGACTCTTTTAATGCCATGTCGTTATTAAAAGTTTTAGTGTCAAAGCGCTTAAGCGTGTCTATAAAATACACAAGCGAAGAAGAGTCCTTCTTTTCGCAAAATTCGTTCCAGGAGTCGCAGATTTTATCCGGAGCTTTTTGCTTGCATGAAAGAAGAAGCCTTGTAACTGAAAACAGCAAAAGGATTTTTTTCATATTTTCCATATCGAATCAAAGTCAGCATACTGCCGCCGATTTTTACCTCTCCCCGTATATAATTCTACTATACAACTTGCTGATTCCAAAGCCCAAAAAAGTCGTAACCACTCTGTCTAAAATGGTAACTGGAATGCGGCCTATAATTGAGGCGGTAAGTAAATCCATATATTCGCCGTTGAAAGCAAAAATAAATATGTTGAAATTCCAATCTATTTGGAACAAGCAATTCGCAAAATAATAATTTACAAAGCCCGAAACAACACTGCACGAAAGCCCGGCGACAACCGAAGCGGTAAGAATGTACAGAAAAGTCAGGTTCACACCCTTATTGAGATTTTCCTTTTTGCGGATAAAAAGCCAGGTTACAAGAATAATCGTAAATGCAGAAAGCGTGTACAAGAACACAAAATCAGTTTTTCCGTAGAGAATTTTAAGCTTTATGCAGGTAAAAGAAATGAACAGAATATATTCAATAAGAGAGGCAATCGGCCCGAACAGAAACAGGGCGGCAATCATAAAAATAGTGTCAAAGAAAAACGGCGATTTTAAGACGTCCTGAAAAAAATAAGCCACAAGAAAATCGCACACACTAAAAATGAAGATTGTGAGTGCAACAATAAAAAAATGCTTTTTGTCGAATTTTACAGTGTTTTAATTCATAAGTTTCAAAGTATAGCAAATTGCAGCGATTTGGTTCAGTGCGTTTTACACACCATTTTCCCAACTTCCAAAGCAATATGACGACTGACGAGCCATTACATCTCCCGATTCATCTCCATATTTTTTGAACGATTCAAAAGCCGCCTTTAGTTGATTCTCGTTTTTTGCAATTTCATGCGAGCCGTGTATCATACAGAAATTTTCTGTTCCGAATGAAGTTCCAAAATTCTTTTCATACACATCTTTAAATGAAAAAAGCTCGTCCTTGTCAGAAAAAACTCCGAAACGAAGTCCGCAGTCTTCACGGTCAAGAAGCTTCCATTTTTTCTTGATTTTCTTCCATGCGGCAACCGATTTTTCTTCATCAAAATCATTTTTCTGCTCAGGATACAAAATTTTTGGAATTGCAGTCTCTGGCTCAAGACACGGATTTAACAAAAGCATTTTTGTGCAGATGAAAACTGAAACGGCATAAAATGCACCGAGAGAAGATGCAATCACAAAATCCGCATCTTTTACATCAGAGGAGATTTTCTCAAATGATTCCTCTGGCTTTAAGAGGTCGTAAGTATTAGCAGAAAATTCATATTTGCCAGACCACTCATCTTCAAGCATTTTTTTGACATTCTGTGCCGATGAGCCGTTTCCGCTACCGCCAAGACCGTGAATGTAGATTGCTTTTCTTTTTGCTTCCATTGATTTACTCTTCATTTTTATTCTGACTCATATCTTTTACTTTAAAAGACTTTCTTGAATTTTATATTCTTTGCACGGCACCATTCCTGATATGCAAGTAAATCTTCGCCCTGTAAAACCCGATTTCCTGGTCCTAGTGCCTGACGGATGCTGAATTTTGGTGAAACTTCAATGCAAATCCTATACTTATTCTTGTATTTTGCATACACGATTGTGCAATATTTTTTGCGAGCCAGTTCTGTATAACACCAGCCCACGCAATTGTGCATTTCACTTCCGACTGTCCTCAGTTCTGCGGAGCTTTGGACCACATAAAAACAATAACGGTCTTCATCTTTTACTTCGACAGTTTCAATTTTTCCGTCACCTGTGCGAATCGTAGTTCTATTTTCGCCACATTTATAGGCAAGGTCAAGGTATGGTTACGCTCAAGACCTTGACTAGAGTTTTTTAAGATTTGTATAAACCCTAAAAAAAATCCACGCAAGGCTTGCTTGCGTGGAGAAAAAATATACGCGAAATAAGTTATTTTCGTGTGAATTTGTTGCCTTCGTTATCAGTGAGCGTTGTACCACTGATTGTGCATTTTCTCTTTTCAACTTTGCTTGAATCAAGAGCTACGAGCGGACAGTTTGAATTGGTGATTGTTAATGATTTTGAACCAGAAAGAGCTGCTTGCAACATAAGTTCTCCAATTTTGTCTTCATCAACTTGGCTTACAGATGTACAATCTACAGAGCCATCTTTTGTCGGGTCAGCTGTATAAGAACCCTTCTCATAATCTAAATCCATAGTAAGAGTTTTACCGTGATCAGTAACCTTACTATACAAGGTGCACTGTATAGGTGTTATTGCTGTAAAAACTAATGGTTCCAGTTCTATCGTCAGAATCCGTGCTAGAGTATGCAACAAGAGCTGATCCTGAACCATCATCGTCATCAGAACAAGATGCGAATCCAAATCCAAGTGCTGCGACCGCCGCAAACACTGCCAATGTTTTTAAAAATTTTTTCATAAAATAAACCCCTTAAAAAGTTGATATAGCAGTGTTTTACAGAGAGCAAAGCGGGCGCAAAAGTGCGTTTTACGCACTGAAATCTGCCATGCTGCCAAAATCTTTTCTATTAATAGGTCAAAATTTGAGTTTTGCAACAGATGAATTAAATAGCAAGAACCACTTCTGCGCGTCTTCAGTAAGATGAAGCAAAAAGGCAGAAATGTCTGAACTATAATGTAATCAGACTGTCTTCAGTCATGGCATTTCTGCGTTGTTTTGAGTGTGGTGATTCAAAATTTTACGGAGGATGCTTTTTTTAATTCATCTAAAACTTAAAATCCAACCTATTATATCTACCCTCGGAAAATTGTCAGTGTTTTTTGATAACGCTCAGCACGGTGAATTGATGCGCTTTTTGTTGTGGCTTATTCAGTTTTTATATTAATTAGCTTGAAATTCGAGTTTTAAATAAGTCGGGGGCTGAAAAAGTTTTGATAGAAGGTCAGGCCGGAGCTTAGCATGTAAGCAACTATGCTATAGAAAAAATAGCGGAACATTCCTGGAATACTTCTAGTCTTGTGGTATTCAAGCTGAAAATTGTTTTTCAACGTTCCCCCGGCCGTAAACTGTTTACAGCCGGAGCTGGACTTATAAAATTATCTTGGACAGTAGTGAAAAAAAATATAAAAAAAGCGGTTTCAAGGTGTTGACACATCCGTGTGATATGCGGTATATTAATG
>ERZ1035070.134-NODE-134-length-24441-cov-14.659395_pt1 | contig 24441 bp, 20 predicted proteins | sample MGYA00520603_ERZ1035070 | MGnify/ENA primary metagenome ERZ1035070 (study PRJEB33766, sample SAMN09781695) | gut metagenome | biome: gut microbiome | host: Homo sapiens | place: Madagascar | study: EMG produced TPA metagenomics assembly of the PRJNA485056 data... | reverse complement strand
ATAATTATGGGAAATAATAAAAGTCAATTAGTGGTTGCGGCCATCGAAAACGGAACCGTAATCGACCATATACCAGCCGAAAAGACCTACCAGGTAGTGAATCTGCTCCAGTTGGAGAAGATGGAGACCCCTGTCACCATCGGCTATAACTTGCCTAGCAAGAAGATTGGCAAGAAGGGCATCATCAAGGTGGCCAACAAGTATTTTACTGATGAGGAGATCAACCGCCTCTCAGTGGTGGCTCCTAACATCGGACTGAGTATCATCAAGGACTACGAGATTGTGGAGAAGAAGACCGTGGAGACTCCCGACACACTCAAGGGCATCGTGAAATGCAACAACCCTAAGTGTATCACCAACAACGAGCCTATGCAGACCATCTTCCACACCGTGGACAAGGCACTCGGCATCATCCGCTGCCACTACTGCGACAAGGAGCAGCAGCTGGGCAAGGTGGAGCTTTGCAAGTAAAAAGAGTATCAACTTATAATATTAAAGAGTATGGAAAAAGACCAAGAGATTTTCGACTTGATCGAGAGAGAACATCAGCGCCAGCTGAAGGGTATGGAGCTTATCGCTTCAGAGAATTTCGTGAGTGACGAGGTAATGCACGCCATGGGCTCTTACCTGACCAATAAGTATGCAGAGGGACTGCCAGGCAAGCGCTATTATGGCGGCTGCCAGGTGGTGGACATCGTGGAGAACCTCGCCATCGAGAGAGTGAAGAAGCTCTTCGGTGCTGAGTATGCCAACGTGCAGCCTCACTCTGGCGCACAGGCCAACGCTGCCGTTCTGCTCGCCGTATTGAAGCCAGGCGATACCTTCATGGGCCTGAACTTGGATCATGGTGGTCACCTCTCTCATGGTAGCCACGTCAACACTTCAGGTATCCTCTACAACCCTATCGGATACAACCTGAACAAGGAGACGGGCCGCATCGACTATGATGAGATGGAGAAGCTCGCCTTGGAGCACAAGCCTAAGTTGATTATCGGTGGCGGTAGCGCCTATAGCCGTGAGTGGGATTACGCCCGCATGCGCAAGATAGCCGATGAGGTGGGCGCACTGCTCATGATAGACATGGCTCACCCTGCCGGTCTGATAGCAGCAGGTCTCTTGAACAACCCTGTGAAGTATGCCCACATCGTAACATCTACCACCCATAAGACCCTCCGTGGTCCTCGTGGAGGCATCATCTTGATGGGCAAAGATTTTGACAATCCTTGGGGCTTGACCACCAAGAAGGGCGAGGTAAAGAAGATGAGCATGTTGCTCAACTCAGCCGTATTCCCTGGCATCCAGGGCGGTCCATTGGAGCACGTCATCGCTGCCAAGGCAGTAGCCTTCAATGAGAACCTGCAGCCTTCTTGGAAGGAGTATGCAGCACAGGTGAAGAAGAACGCAGCCGTACTCGCCGACGACCTTATCGGCCGTGGATTCGGCATCGTCAGCGGTGGTACAGACAACCATTCCATGCTCGTAGACCTCCGCTCCAAGTATCCTGACTTGACAGGTAAGGTGGCAGAGAATGCGCTCGTGGCAGCCGACATCACCGTCAATAAGAACATGGTGCCATTCGACAGCCGTTCTGCCTTCCAGACATCAGGTATCCGCCTGGGTACAGCAGCCATGACCACTCGTGGTGCCAAGGAAGACATGATGCACCTCATCGCCGAACTCATCGAGGAGGTACTCAATGCTCCTGAGGATGAGAAGGTCATCGCTCGTGTACGCGAGAAGGTGAACGCTACGATGAAGGAATACCCTCTCTTCGCATACTAATTGCACAGAGATATATTTTTACAAACTGCGGACCCTATCGCCCGCAGTTTTTTGTTAAACTCATAAACAATAAACAAAAAGAAAAAGATTTTATGAAAAAGATGAAAAGCCTACTGCTCATGGCACTTGCGTTGCTCCCTGCGAGCAAAACTTTAGCACAGACCAACGCCCAGATTCTCTATGATTTCGGCAGTGACCGCAAGTATGTTACCCTGACACTTGAGATGTTCAAGCAGGACAAATGGGGTAACACTTATTTCTTCGTGGACCACGACTTCAACTACGACAAGATGGTAGTGGGAAGCAAGAATGTATCACAGGGTGGAACCTACACCGAGATCTCCCGTGCACTCAACTTCTGGCAGAACACGAAGATGAAGAACTGGAGCCTCCACGTAGAGTATAACGGTGGTATCACCAAGAACTACCCTATCAACAACGCTTGGCTCTTTGGTGTGGAGTACTTCATGCATGACAAGAGCTTCAAGAACACCCTCACCCTCCAGGCACTCTACAAGACCATCCGTGCCACCGACCAGAACGTGCCAATGCAGTTTACAGCCGTATGGACCTGCAACGACATCTTTGGCGTAAAGGGCTTGAAGTTTGATGGTTTCGCAGATTTCTGGTGGGAGAACCACACCAGCTTCCTCGACAAGCATGGCGACCCTAAGGTAAATGCCGATGGCAAGACGGAATACAAGACCGAGCACACCGTGTTTACCACCGAGCCACAGCTCTGGTACAACGTAGGTCAGCACTTTGGTTGCGACAACCTCAGCGTGGGTGGCGAGGTAGAGATTAGCAACAACTTCGGTTCCAACGCCGGCCTCATGGTTCGTCCATGCCTCGGTGTGAAATGGGACTTCTAATCCGTCACCTTTAGAATTTTAGAATATTCCAGGTCGGCATCACTAAAGTGGCCCACTCCATCCTTTTCTTTCTTATAGAATTGGGTCTTGCCACTCAGGGTGATGCCGCCCACTCCTTCGAGCGACGCTTTAATCGACTTGCAGTCCACCTTGGCAGATACCTTACCTACGCCTTCATTGTCAATATCCAGTTTTCCGCCCTTATAGAAGCCTACATTCACCTTGCCTACTCCCTCATTATCAATAGAGAAGTCATCGCCCGTCACCTTGTCAATAGTCACGCTACCCACGCCCTCATTGGTAACCTTCAGTTTATTGGCAAGCACCTCTTTGACATACATAGAGCCTACGCCCTCATTATCCATTTCCAGTTGGTCGGAGTTGATGGTTCCTGCATGAAAAGAGCCTACGCCCTCCATATCCACCTTCACAAGGTCTGGGCTGGTGATATACACCTTCAGTCGCTTGCCCTCGTCCATGCCCCTCGTACTTTTCACATTGCCAGAAACGCCAATCTCCACGCCACCATCTCGGTAAACTACTTTTACTTTTTCCTTCATCAGCTCACGTGTATCGTCGTCTCGGATAGCAGAGAAGTCGAGCCTTACATCATGCTTATCCCCACTATTCTGAGTATAGTACACATCAGCCACCACGCTCACGTCTATCGCCTTAAAAGCCTTGGGCAGCAAGTCTTGCTGCGAGTACTGCAAGTTACCATTCATATTGTAACTACCGCCCATAGAGCAGCTCATCAAAGTGGCAGCCGATAGCATCATCAAGGCTTCCACCATCATTCTCTTCATAGTTTTCATACGCTTTATTCGTTTAAAAATTTATATCCTTTAGACGCATACAAGATGCCGAAAGTTGCGCCCTATTGCGTTAATGAAGTTTAAATGTGGCGATAGCTGATGCCATCGGAAATACATCCCCGTAATAGCCACAACTGCATCCTCGATGTCGTCAGAGCTACATCCTCGTAGTAGCCGGAACTACATCGAGGATGCAATTTCACAGACATCGGGAGGCAAATTGATAACGAAGTTGATGCCCACAGAAAATAATCAGCAAGAAATTTGGTAATCTCAAAATATTGCCGTAAATTTGCAGGCAGATATCAGAAGGAGACGGATTATGATCATAAAGAAGGATAAGAACAGAAGAAAATTGCCAGCAGGCATTCAGTCTTTCAAGGAAATAAGAGAAAAGGGATATGTCTACGTAGACAAGACCGACCTCGTCTGGAACATGGTAAACAACGGATTCAAATACAGCTACTTGAGCCGTCCTCGCCGTTTCGGAAAATCAGTGCTTGTAGACACTCTCCAGGCATACTTCGAAGGAAGAAAAGACCTCTTTGAAGGACTGAAGATCATGCAGCTAGAAGATGATTGGACCCAGCGCCCAGTCATCCGACTTGACATGAGCCGTGGTGGAGCCACGGCAGAGACTATTCGCTCTTATCTCGACATCCGCTTTGGTGAATACGAGGACATGTACGGCATCACCCCTAAGGCGACTGCTCAACTCGCCGACCGCTTCCATGCCATCATTACGACCGCCCACGAAAAGGCAGGCGCTCAAGTCGCCATCCTTATCGACGAATACGACTCACCTCTTCAGCACTCTTGGAAGACACCCGACCATGAGGCATGCACCGAAGTATATCGTGAGGTATTCGCCATTCTCAAGGCTGATGACGAATACGAATATTTCGTCTTCATCACAGGCATCACCAAGTTCACACAAATCTCCCTGTTCTCGGCCCTCAACAACCTGACCAACGTCAGCTTCCTGCCCGAGAACGCCGCCATTTGTGGCATCACAGAGCAAGAAATCAGCGACAACTTCAAGGAAGAAATGGAAGAATTGGCAGAGCGTAACGAATGGACCCTCCAGCAGGCACACGATAATCTGAAGGAATATTACGATGGCTATCATTTCTGCCGAAACAATATGATTGACGTCTACAACCCCTTCAGTTTGATCAACGCCTTGTACACCAAGGAGCTCAACAACTTCTGGGCATCATCAGGAGCCACCTCCCTGCTGCCAAAGTTCGTATCCAACGCAGATATAAGGCTTCAAGACTTCGAAGACTGCATGATACTGCGCAACACGCTAGAGATGTCAGACGTTACAGGTGGAGGAGCCGAGCTCTTCCTATATCAGACCGGCTACCTCACCATCAAGTCATACGAAGACGGTGTCTACCACCTCGGCTTTCCCAATGCAGAAGTGAAGCAGGCACTTTACGAATGCGTTTTGCCTGCCCTCACCATGAAGAAAGAAGCTGATGTACAATCATTGCAAGCACAACTTCGCCTACACTTACTGTACCACGACACAGCCAAGGCGATGAAAGCCCTCAAAGCGTTGATTTCCGACGTACCATACAGCAACAAGAAGCTTGCCAGCATGGACATGGAAGAGAGATATCGCCTCATCATCAGCACCATTCTCAATGCCATCGGCTTAAAAGTAGAGGTAGAACACATGCTAGCCACAGGCAGAATAGACCTCCTGGTCCACACCTCTCGCTACATCTACGTGATAGAGCTGAAACTCCAGAAGAACGGAGGCAAGGAAGCAGGCATCCAGCAAATCATCAGCAACCAGTATCTGGAGCCATTCAGAGCCGACAAGCGCCAGGTCATCGGCCTCGCCATCGAGCTAGAAGACATGGGCAAGGGCCTCTTGGACTGGAAAGAAACGGAATAAAAAAGCCCCACTGCTTATGCGACACTCGATGCGACACTTGATACAACACTTGATACAACACTTGATACAACACTCGACATCCCAACGCCCGCGCGCATAAACTAAGATAAAGATAAAGATAGAGAATAAGAAATATGATTATCATCATATAAAGAAAATGATGATGTTGATGCCCACTGAAAATAATCAGCAAGAAATTTGGCAGTCTCAAAATATTGCCGTAAATTTGCAGACGAACAATCAAAGCAAACCAAAATGGAGAAAATCGACAGCACCTCATCAATTGAGATCTATCGTTCCCCAGAGGGAAACATAGAACTTAATGTAAAACTAGAGAATGATACCGTTTGGCTCACACAGAGTCAAATGGCAGAATTATTTGGGCGTGACAGAACCGTTATTTCAAGACACATAAGAAATTGCTTTAATGAAGGCGAACTGGACAAATCCTTGGTATGTGCAAAATTTGCACACCCCAAGAAATACGGCAGAAGAGAAGGCTTTGAGCAGACAGTAGAAAAGGAGTATTACAATCTTGATGTAATCATATCTGTTGGTTATCGCGTCAAATCTATCAATGGCACAAGATTTCGCCAATGGGCAAACACCATTCTCAAGCAATACCTCATCAAGGGATATGCAATCAACAAGCAACGTCTCGACAATTACAGCGAGCTCAAAGAAGTGGTTCGTTTGATGTCCCGCGCCATCACCCTCCAGAACAAAATCACAGAGGGAGAATACAATGGTCTTTTCAATGTCATCAGCGATTACGTCTACGCCCTTGACACTCTCGACAGATACGACTATCAAACATTGCTTATCAGCAAGACAACAAAAGAAGAACCTTTCCACGCCACATACGAAAATGCGATGCAAGCCATAGAAGCCCTAAAAGAGAAATTCGGCGAGAGCAAATGGTTTGCCAATGAGAAAGATGATTCATTCAAGAGCAGCATCGGACAGATATACCAAACCTTTGGCGGCGAAGAATTATATCCATCCGTAGAAGAGAAAGCAGCCGTTCTCCTCTATCTTGTCGTAAAAAATCACTCCTTCAGCGATGGTAACAAGCGAATAGCTGCCATGCTCTTCCTTTGGTTTATGGAAAATAACGGCATTCTATATAGCGAGGATGGGCACAAACGCATCGCAGACAACACGCTAGTAGCCCTAACACTCATGATAGCCGAAAGCCGCACAGAAGAGAAGGACGTCATGGTGAAAGTAGTCATCAACCTAATCAACAAAGACAACATATAAAGAAAATGATGATGTTGATGCCCACTGAAAATAATCAGCAAGAAATTTGGTAGTCTCAAAATAATGCCGTAAATTTGCAGGCAGTAAACTTAGAAGGAGAAAAATTATGATAACAGAAAAGGAAATGAATAGCTACCGCTTGACAAGTATGGAAGAGCCAACAGACGAAATGCTGGCTCAAATCATGCGTGAGGCTGCAGACATATACAGGAAAGAAGAGGACGAACTGCAAAAGAGCATTGAAACAAAGCTCCGCAACCTTGCAGAAAGAAGAACTAAAGTTATGAATTAGCAACATGACATCCACAAACCACAAACCCGTACTAATAGTCATTGCAGGACCTAATGGCTCTGGCAAGACAACGATTACCTCTCGTGTACTGCAACATGAGTGGCTAGAAGACTCCATATACATCAATCCCGACAACATAGCAAAGCAATACACCACCAATATTCCTGAATGGGCTAAAGGTATCGCAAATGGACAATTGGAATGAAATCAAAATGCAATCAGATTGAATTCCGATTGCATCCCAACGCCCGCGCGCAAACAATATAAGACACAGACACAGACATAGAAATATGATTATCATCATATAAAGAAAATGATGATGATGATGCCCACTGAAAGCAGAAGCAGGGAGAAGCGAACCGTCCCCTTCTTCATGTATACCTAAGAGAAACAAAACAGTGTAGAAACTTAAACTAACATTAAATTAACGTCTAATTAAGATTATTTAACGCACAAGAACATCTATTATTGAAATTTTTCCACTATATTTGCAACGTCGAAAAGTACATAAAAGTCCCGTAGGCTAGCAAGTTAAGGGCAGCACCAATACACATAACCTATTGAGACACATACCAGAAGACAGGTTAATATAAACTATAAGTAGAAGTAACAATTTAAACTTAAATAGATATGAAAGTAATCAATTCTAAGCTTGCTGCAATCGGTTTAGCAGCATTCGTATTCGCATCTTGTAGCGACAGCACCGATACCCCTAACAGCGGTAACGGCAACTCTGTTTTGGATGCTACAACTATTGGTCTTACATCTTCAACACCAACAGGAGTATTTAACTACAAGAACAGCACAGCTAATGCGCGTAAGTTAATTGGCTCAAGAGCTAGTGATGGCGTAACCTTCATCACAGGTATGCCAGAGGACATTCCTACAGTTCCTAACTTAAAGCAGGAACTGTCAGAAAGCAACACCAAAGATTTGGTTTACAGTGAGGGTGGTATCAACACTTACATTGTGAAGAACAAAAACAAAGTTGACTTGACAGGCAAGCGTATCAAGGGTGTTACTATTTTCGTTAATGGTGATGCTACTTTGATTTACGACAAGACAGAAGGTGGCAACAAAATCGTATTGGGCAAGGGTGCCAAAGTACAATACAATGGTACAGGCAGTATGATTGCCAAAGATGATATTATATATGTCACAGAGGCTAGCGCTAGCTTAAAGGCAGAAAACAACATTGTAATCGAAGGTAAGCTTTATGCTAACTGGAGAGGAACAGGCAAATCTGGTCAGGAGCTCCGCACAGGTCTCGGCAAGACAGTTGCCAATGAAAAGGGCGAAAAGGTAGTTCCTACACAAAATATCACATTCAAGAATGGTTCTGCAGCATTTATCGATGGTTCTCTGCGTGCAGTTGATCTGAACATTGAGGAAGGTGCATCAGTAAATGCTACTGCAAACGTTCTCAACGCCACAAATGTAACAGTTGGTGGTGGTTTGAAACTTGGTGGTTTCTTGCAGGCTGGCAACGTAACTGTAAATGGTACTATTGATGCTAGCGCCGAAAACACAGCAATCAAGGTTACTGGCAAGCTCAATATGGAGAGTGGTTCTTCATTGACTGCTCACTATGTTAACGTAACAAACAACGAGAAGGATGAGAACAAGACCGTTACTAAGGTTGGAGAGGCAGAGCTTAACTTGAAGTCTGGCAGCAACATTACAATCTCAGATGGAAACGTTATCAATGTAAACAACCTCAATACAGATAATGCATCATCTGGCCAGATTACATTGGCAGGAAATGATGCCGTAGCAGTAATTAAGGCTGACAAGTTCACCAACAATGGCAATGACAAGATTGACGCATTTGCTACTCCAGGCAACAATTCTGTATTATTGTTACAGTTCACCAAATGCTTCAATGGCAATGGCGAAATGCCTTCTGCAGGCGATCTTGATATCTCTGCATCTTATCTTGACTATGACAAGGCTACAACTGGTGATGTTGTTAAGTTGATAGACGAGAATCACAAGAAGTATGGCTACGAGTTGACTGTCGACATCAATGCCATCAAGTCAAATCCAAAGCTTGACTTGGTTGCAGCATTCAACCCTTCAAACAATGCTATGTCTGCATCTTGCATCCAGAACGTAGGCGACTACATCTACGTATCTTACCACACAAATGGCAAGGCTCGCAAGGGTGGTCTTGAAGTTCTACACTTCGAAGGAAATCAGATTAAGCCAGATCAGGAAGTACAGGGTACAACAGGTTTGGACATCAATCACCTGCTGGTAGACAACAATCGAGTATACGTTGCAGGTGGTGAAGTAAATAAGGGTGCCATCTTCGCTTACGTTCCATTGCAGAATAACATTTTGACTACAGGTGAAGACGCAATGAAGACATACGTACTGAATGCTACTGAGCACAACAAATTGGACGCTAACAGTATCACAAAGTATGGTGACCACTTCGTAGTAGCTTCAACAAGAGGATTCGAGGATTACGACAAAGACTTCAACCACATTTGGTTTGAGGATACAGAAGTAAAGAGCGTTGTTACAGCAAACAACAAGGTATATAGCTTGGTTGCTACAGGAGCAAACACAACAGGTACAATCAAGGAGTTCAATACCACAATGTTCAACAATGCTTCTAAGACTTACACTACCAATGGTAATGTAGGACCAGAGAACGGCAAGAACACTATCGCTGTTGATGGAACAGATCTCTACGTTTGCCAGGGTGCTCGTGGTCTCGTTCGCTATAATTCAAATGGCGACAAGGTATGGGATTATGTAGTTCCAGCCATCCAGAACGAAAAGAGCGACAAGTATGGTGCCGTTAAGGGTTACTGCAATGGTGTAGCAATCAGCGGAAACTATGTATTTGTAGCAGCTGGTGGTTATGGTGTAGTTGTACTTGACAAGGCAACAGGTAAAGAGCTTTGCCATCGTATCGCATTCAACGGCAAACAGGAGAATGGTCAATGGAAGAATGGTAACTCAGCTAACTATGTAACAGTTGGCAAGGATGGTTACATCTTCGTAGCTTATGGTCAGAGCCGTGTACAGGTATTCAAACTCACTTCAACAACTAAGTAATTAGATATTGATAAAATACTCTCTTGTTCTCCCCCACTCTCACTTTTAAGAGTGAGGGAGAACAAACCTTATAAAGGCTAAGTAAACTCTAGCTAATAAAAGGTATACGTTAAGATGATTGTTAACGATTAATAAAAGACTAACATGAAAGCAATTAACATCAAGCTAGCTTCTTTTACTTTCGCCGCAATGCTCCTCGCATCTTGTAGCGATTCAAACGAGAGCCCATTATCTCCTTCTACTCCACAGGATGTAGTAGGTAAAGAAGTTACGTCGATTACAGATGCACAAACTCTTGCATCCCGTGTATACAACTTCAAGGTATCAGCAACAAGTAGAGCAGCAGATGTTCCTCAAGCTAGTATGGGCGATGTATACAATATGCCAGAGAAACCAAATGTACCTGCTGATGCAATCGAAATAGCAAGCAACAACCAATATCCACTAAATGGAACGCAAGGACTTAACGGTTCAAAGGTTTATGTAATAAAGAAAGGAACAACTATCACAAGTGGTTTAAACTTGAATGGTGCAACACTATATGTAGAAGGTGAGCTTACAATAGACAATATTTGGGGATATCCAAATGGTAAGCTTATAGTCCTTGGTGGAACAGTAAACATTAACGCACCCTCAAATAATAATGATGGAAATGTATTCCTAAGCTCTGGTGTAAAGTTATACAACTATGATGGCAAGATTACATATAACAACAGTAGCTCAAGCGACTTCTTTATTTCTGCCAATGACGAATTTTACACAAATACGGATTTGGACTTAAACGGTAAGGCACTGAAAGTTCAAGGTAAATTCTATGCCGGCGGAAAAGTTACTACAAGTGACCTAAAATCCCTCAAGGGTGCTATCGTAAACATCCAGGGTGGTACTGAGGGTCTAGAAAATACAGACGTTAAATTGGATGGTATCGTCAACATTGATGGTGATGCAAAATTTAAGAGCCTTACATTTGACAATAGTGGCCAGTTGTATTGCTGCTCTCTTGAAATTCCTGGAGATTTGATTTTAAAGGGTGGCGACGGTGCAGGTAGTGCACTCCACACCAACTATATAAAGGCAAAGAATATCACCATTAAGTCTTCTACCAATATATACTTGGTAAACAATAGTACTATTGAATGCGAAGGAACATTGACAACCAACAAGAATGGTAGCGGTTCTGTCATTCTTCAGGGTAAAAACGCCAAGGCTTTGATTAAGGCTAACGAAATCAAATATAATGGTTACGGAAGCCCAGAGTCATTGATGGATTGTTATATATTCCATGCAGCGAATGATGGTGGGGAGTTCTACATCGATGTAAACAAAATGAATAATAGTGCACCAAATGGTGACCATTATGCATTTAGTGACTGCCACTTCCCTAACGCTGGAGCTGCCCACAACTACAAGAATAACTCTAACCCTGTTGTAGCAAAGCCTGCAAAGTGTGGATACACATTGGAACCAGAGGATCCTACACCTGGTAAGAGAATAGATGAAGTTGGTGAAATTGGCTACGACCATACTCACGACATCTCTGCAACTTGCATTCAGGAGTATAATGGCAAGCTCTATATGTCTTATCACACACGTGGAAAAGGACACGGTGGCTGTATCGAAGTATTCGAGACAGATGCCAATAAGCAGACAAAGTTGTTACAGTACTTGCAGGACAAAGACAACACAATGGACTTCAACCACTTGATGATTGACAGTAAGTCTTCAACTCCTAATTTGTATGTAGTAGGTAACTATGCTTACCACAATGAAGCAGGTAAGCAGACTGAAGCAAATGGTTTGATGGCAAGAATTGGTATTAATTCAAGTGGACTCTTGGATACAGATGTTAAGAACATTGGCGATGCTTTTGTTAATCCACTTATCATCGTCCCATTGGATCAGACCACTCAATCTTCAAGCTTAGATGAGAATGCCATCATACGCGACGGAGACAAACTTCTCATCACAAGTACTAGAGGCTATGAAGTTTACGATCCAAACACATTGGAACTTCTCAACAGCAAGCCAACTCCAGGTAAGGCAAAGCACATCGCCATCAATGGCAATGAGATTGCAGCCCTCTACTACACCACACGTCCTAGCGACCCAGATGCAGCAGTTGATGCTAAATTGGATTTGTTTGATGCAGGTGCTAACATTGCAACAGCAACTCCAAAGAAGACAATCGATATCGCAAGCATCACACCTAACAATGGTAAGAACACAATTGCCATCGACGGTGAGAACATCTATGTTTGCCGCAGTGCAAATGGACTGACATGCTACGACAAGAATGGTACTGAGAAATGGACATGGCAGGCTCCTCTTACAGCTTCAACCAAAAAGCCACAGGGATATGCTAATGGAGTAACATACGATAATAACTATGTATACTTGGCATGTGGTGGCTATGGTCTAGTTGTTCTCGACAAGAACGAGATGGAAAAAGGCAAGCCAAAAGTAGTAGCTAAGACACGCGTAACAGGCGTGGCAGATGAGACTACAGGTAAGATTTCATGGAATTCTGCTAACTATGTAAAATTATACAATGGTTTGATTTATGTAGCTTACGGTAAGAATAGATTGAAGATATACCAGTTGGTTGACAAAAACGCATCTGGTGCAGGCACAAGCTATGAGACTGAAAAGAAGCAGACAAAGAAGTAAGACAATAAGATAAGTATTTAAACCAATAAATACATAAAAAACAGTTGAATGCAGCTGCAACAGCTTGCAGCTGCATTCATTGTGTTTTAACACATTACAAGATGAAGCGTAACTCGATACTATACACATTAACAGCGATTCTGGCTCTTGCAGCTGGACAAACCACCTTGGCGCAAACTCGAAAGACTACGAAGAGTTTCAGCCCCAAGATGCTTGTCTATGAAAACCTGCAAAACCAAAATGTGCTCAAGCATTTCAAGCAACGCTTCGCACAACTTGATACTCTACTCAAAAACCCTATCTGGGTAAAAGCCCCTATCATAGAACTGGGACTCAACAAGCAACATACCAAGGATATTAATAACACTGACTCGCTCTACTGGGCTAAGACTGCTCACGAGCAACTGGCGCTCAGCCGCCACCACGGACTGGAAGTAACAGGACAAATCTATACTCGCCCTGACGCTTACTTCGACTCCGACGAAGATGATGCCCAACAGGTATCTAAATACAAAGCCAAGGTACAAGCCGAGGTGGGATGGAATTTCATCAACTCAAAATTCTATCAGGGAAAGGAGAAAAGAAATAAACTGGCACTAGCCAATGAGTTGGACAGATTGCAAAGCAAAAAAAGACAAACAGCAGACATCTATGAAAAGGCAGCCGACGAGCTGACTGAACAATATAACTTCTATATCGGTACCGTCATCGCACATAGACTGGACAACCTAGACATCATGAACGAAGCCTACCAGTATATGCTAGAGAAGGACCGAATCAGTAACGACAAAATGCTGAAGGTGATGAACGACAAGCTGGAAGCTGAATATGACATCTCCATCCTATGCTCGGACCGAGACATCAGCAACAAGCCAATCTACAGAATCAAACCTTCGAAAGTGGAAGTGGACACCACGGCGCTATGGAATCATCTCAACAATGAGAGCCTGGACTCGAGAATCACCATGGTAAAGGAACAGATAGCCGACAATGAAAGCAAACTGACCAACTACCTGGGAACAACCCGAATCACTCCATTCGCCCGATGGTCTAGCTACTGGCAGAGCAACAACAAATTCAGCAACAACTGTGACGTCGGTGTGAGATTCACAGTGCCGCTCTACAACGAAAGCCCACGCAAACGTGAGGCACTCGCCACAGAGAAGGAAATCATCAGAAGCAGCCGTGGCACCGACGTAAAAGAGATTCGCCAGTCAGTGGACATCCTGCTCAAGAAGATAGCCAACCTGAACCAGGCGATAGCCACAGAGGCTTTCCACATAGACCAAACCTCAAAATATATCAATATGAGAAGGTTTGCCTACCAGAACCAGAAGCAAGGGTACAACTATCTGATGCGAATGGACGAGTACACAGGACTCCTGGAGAGCATGGAGAGAATGTATAAACTTATGTTGAACCGCGGACTAGCCATCATCAATATCGAGAAGGCAGTAAGCATCTATGACAACAACAACATCTTCAAAGAGATCGAACTATGAATGAGTTTCAATACAATAGTACGCCACAAGAACAGGCAATGGCAGACTTGCTGAAGTCGCAAAGCCACCGTCTGGCCCGACAGCAGATTATCTTTGCATTGATATTCTTCTTCGTCATCATCTTGGCGGCATACTACATCGTGACACGAATGATATGGGCCACATACGATGGATACGTTACCATCGATGAGAACCACATCAGTGCCGTAGACGACATCTATATCCTGAAAGTAAACAAGGAGATAGGTGAGGTGGTACATAAGGGAGACACGCTCTACTCTTACGTATTGCTGGGCAACATCGTGAACCAATACGACCCTAACATCCTCCCTTCGGCGGTGAAGGAAACTCACGACATGGAGGTGCAGGCTGAACTTGCCAAGCAAGAGATACCTGTGCTGCAAACGAAACTCAACGAGCTGAGAAAACAGAAGGCCTCAGAATCTTCGGACATCTACTACGGACTCACCGACAACACCAAGCGCAACCAGCTGGATGCCGACATAGCCGAAGTGGAGGAAGAACTGAGAAAGGCTACCAACAGAGTACAGATATACGCCAACGCCAAGAACACCACCTACCGATTCATGACCAACCGTGGTGCAGGCATCAAGGGAGCGGCTATGCCCTACTCTGCCAACAACAAAATCTACAACCCGGGATTGATACATTACTGCTGCGCTCCTGCCGACGCATACATCTCGAATATCAACGTGAGCGACAGAACCCTCGTTTTCAAGAGCGATGAGGTAATGACCATCCAGCACACTGACTTTGCCGCATGTCACCTGGGCATCATCACTTACGTGCCCAACGACATGATCAAGTATATGGAGAGCCCTGACGATGCTGACGTCATCGTGAACAAGGACTTGAAACTGAAAGCAAAATTACAGATGGTGGGTCTGCGAGTAGAGGAAATACCTAAGCACCTGCAGAGCAACTTCTCGCACGACGCCAACGCAGTGGTGGCTATGTTCACCTTCAACCCTAACCAGAGAGTACCGGCATGGGTGATGAGCAACAAGCTGCCAGTGAGAATCAGAGTAAACAAGATCAGTGCGATGCTCGACCCTAAACCACTGCCGATGTACACCATCCCTGTGGAGAAGAACCAGAACGTAACCAGAAGCTCGAAGTTGATAACGACTGATAAACAAAAAGACGACAAGAAGCAATGATTGGACTAAGAAGAAATAAACGTGGCGACATGGTGCTGACCATCGATAGCTATATCGACATCGACTCAACACCAGATATCCAGCCGGACTACTTCGATTGTATATACATCAATACGAAGAGTGAGCGTGCGTTCCATGCCATCTTGTTTGGAGCGAGCCCTATCTTGTCGTGGAAATGTAGCTACAAGCCATTATTCGTAAACACTGCGGTATCTGGCAAGGAGCCAATCATCGACTATATCGTGGACGCTTACGTGAGCGACATGAGCAATGAGAAGGTGTATGAGATCATCGACAAGATAAACAGAGCGAAGCAGAAGTATGGCATCAAGCAGGAGACTACTCGTCCTACACAGCCTAACCACCTCTTCGCCAACATCCTGAGATACCTGCTCTCGCGCGACCAGAGAATCATGGGTCACTTACTGCTGGAGAAGAGCTCACTGGGATACATCAACCCTATCTTCGAGCACTATCACAGTATAGGTCTCTATCACCTGAACGAGATGTTCATGTTTAAGGACACCATGGTGGAGTTTGGCGCACTCAGGGAGCACAAATACCTGATCAAGGAGCACCTCTGCCCTAAGTGCAACCACTCGCATCTGCTCTATACGGAGTGCTGCCCTAAGTGTGGTAGCTCCAACCTGAAGATACAGAACATCATCCACCACTTCTCTTGCGCCAACGTGTCGCCAGAGAGCACATACAATGTGGGAGGTATGTTGGTGTGCCCTAAGTGCCACAAGAAACTGCGCCACATCGGAGTGGACTATGACCGCCCTGCCGTGGTATACTCTTGCAACGACTGCGAGAATTCATTCACATCACCACTGACCAAGGCCACCTGCTGCTACTGCGAGGGAACATTCCCAGTGAATGCGCTGGTGCCACGTGATGTGGTGGACTATGAGATAACCGAGGAAGGTATCCGTGCGCTGACCGAGAGCAGCATGATGTTCAACACCATGAGCAACATCTATGATAACTTCATGGAGTACCCACTGCTCGTGAACCGCTTGCGCCGACAGCTGATGGAGACCTACCGCAAGGATGCACTCACCGTACTGGTGGGCAAGATATGGATACTGAACGGCGAACAGGAAACCGTGAAGATCAAGGATAGCTTGCAGGGCATCCTCTGCCGCCAGTTCACATCCCACCGAGTGGCATACAACAACAACATCTTCTACATCTCATGTACCGTATTCAACGACGTGAGCGTGGAGGAAACACAGCGCCAGCTGAGCAAGGACATGTCGAAGGCTATCCGAAAACTAGCCCACAAGATAGAACCCGACGAACTGGTATGCTGCGTGGTAAGTACCAAGACCAAGGCGATAGCCGACAACTACGACGAGTTCTTCAACCAGATGAACTACGTGGAGCTGACGCCAGACGACTACTGCACCTACTCGCCAGAGAAACTGACCCAGGACGAGGAAGAGCAGACTGCAGAGACGCCACTGATACTGGACCAGCCGGAAGACGAGAACGATGCCATCCTGCGCCGCGTGAAGATATACAAGCAGTTGGTGGCAGTGCTCATCACCATAGCCGGTGTGCTGATATTGATGGCTATCCTGGCACTCACCATATTGAGATAATAGTGAAATCAGTAACAAAGAAGAAAGGGGAACGAGAATGTTTAACTTAGTAGAAACTCTCAATCACTTCTTGGACTGGCTGAGCACACTATCCTTCAGTAGCATCGTGAACACCTACTGGTTTCTCTTCTTCCTGGAGATGCCAAGATACTACATCTTGGAATACATAGTGATCTGTTATCGCATGATGAACAAGAACCGTAGAGACAAGGAGAAGGAAATAGCACGATTCTACCTGTATAGAGAGAACCCGCTCATCACAATTCTCGTGCCAGGCAAGAACGAAGGAAAGCATATCTTCAAGATGGTGAACTCGCTGGCCGAGCAAACCTATCGCAACTACGAGATCATCGTGGTGGACGACGGATCGGACGATGACACCAAGCTGATATGCACCGACCTCTACCGAGCAGGCTACATCACCCACTACCTGCGACTGGAGACGAGAGGCGGAAAGGCTGCGGCAAGCAACTATGGAGCCCACATGGCAAAGGGTAAATACATCGTATGTCTCGACGCCGACTCATCGCTAGACCGCGACGCACTGGAGAAGATTCTCCTACCCTTCTATATGGACGGAATGGTGAAAGGCGTGGGTGGATGCGTCAAGGTGCGCAACTACAAGGACACCATCTGCTCATCGCTCCAGGCTTTCGAGTATCTGAAGCGAATACAAGTGGGACGTATCGTAACCTCGGAGCTGGGCATCTATCACATCATATCGGGAGCCTTCGGTGCTTTCGACCATGAGATACTGAAAGAAGTGGGCTACTGGGACATCGGTCCGGGACTGGACGGTGACCTGACACAAAAGATAAGAAAGGCAGGATACAAGGTGAAGTTTGCAGAGGATGCCATCTGTATGACCAATGTGCCTACTAAATGGTATAAGCTGTATCACCAGCGTATCAGATGGTCGCGCTCGCTCGTGAGATTCCGCTTGCGCAAGCACATCGACATCTTGCTGCCTACCAAAAACTGGAGCATCCTGAACTGGATATCCAATATGGAGAGCGTCATGTACGACTGCTTCCTCAACTTCCTGTGGTTGTGGTATATCGTGAAACTCGCCATTACCTTCAACACCCACATCGTGGAGGTGCTGGCACTGGGCTACTTCATCCGAGTATGCTTCTCGCAGTTTGCCTTCGTGCTGGTAATGTTGGTATCCGAAAGAAGGAAAGAGGACTTGTTCCTCTACAGATACCTGCCGCTGATGTCGCCTTATACAGGCTACTTCCTGCGACTGGCTCGCCTCTCGGCGCATCTGCAAGAGCTCTTCTTCCACCGTTCTTACAAGGACGCATGGAACCCAGAGAAGACCTCACGCTATGCACAGCTGGAAGGTATGTAACAACAAGAAAGAAATAAACATTATTATAAACGTAAAAATAACATATTATATGGTAAACAAATCTTTTGAGTTTAAGATCGGAGTTATTGGACTGGGGTACGTAGGTTCTCCACTCGCATGCTTATTCTCAAAGAAATACGATACATGGGGTTATGACATCAACGCCACTAAGGTAGCTAAGCTAGCTAGCGGCCAGATGCCAGACAACAAGCATATCGCAAAAGCCTTAAATCAGGGACTAAAACTGACCAGTAACATTGACGACTTGAAGCAGTGCAATGTATATATCATCGCAGTGCCAACACCAGTCAACAAGTCTAACAAGCCAGACATCAGCTGTGTGCGCAATGCCACTACTGCTGTAGGCAAGATATTGAAGGAAGGCGACATTGTGGTATACGAATCAACCGTGTATCCAGGTCTGACGGAAGAAGTATGTGCTCCGTTGCTCGCAGCAACATCGGGTTTGAAGTTGAATCAGAACTTCTATGTGGGTTTCTCTCCTGAGCGCATCAATCCGGGAGACACCATACACACCATAGAGAACATCGTAAAGGTAACTAGTGGCTCTACACCAGAGGCTGCAGAAATCATCGACAGCCTCTATGCCTCGGTATTGACCCATGGTACACACAAGGCGAAGAGCATCAGAATAGCAGAGGCATGCAAGCTGATGGAGAACTGTCAGCGCGACGTGCAAATAGCTTTCTTCAATGAGATGGAGAAGATCTTCGACAAGATGAACATCAGCATCGAGGACGTAACGGCGGCAGCCAGCACCAAGTGGAACTTCGTGCCTGCCACACCAGGACTCGTGGGTGGTCACTGCATCGCCGTAGACCCATACTATCTCATCAACAAGGCACAGGAGGTGGACGTGGTTCCATCGCTCCTCAGCACTGCACGCGAGGTAAACGAGCAGATGGCAGTGTGGATGGCTGGCAAGATCAAGAGCGCTTGCGACAATCGCAAGTTCAAGGCGCCAGAGACCAAGGTGCTCATCCTCGGATTCTCATTCAAGCCAGACAGTGACGACATTCGCAACACCAAGGTGGCAGACCTCTACATCAACCTCGTGGGAACTGGCTACAAGACCACCCTCTACGATCCATTGGTAGACAAGGACGAGGTGAAGGCAGAATATGGCATCAAGGTAGTAGACGACCCTGAAGTGCTCAAAAAGATGTATGACATCGTAGTGATTGGAACACATCACAAGATATTCGACAGCTTGAACATGAGCAAAATTCTCAATGAGAAGGGCTTCATGTGCGACATCTACGGCATCCACAAGGCTAAGGCCTATGGGATGCCTGCGAAAACTAAGAGACAAGAGAGAAAACCAATATATAAGTAGACAAATATACTATACAAACAATATATAAATCATAACCATAATATAACTATGGACATGAACAAAGTGCTAATCGTTGACGACCTCAAAGAGAATATCGACTCGCTCTCTGAGATGATCAAGGATATGGACGTCGACGTGAAAACTGCTAACGGTGGCAAGGAAGCCATCGAAATGATAGATACATTCACACCAAACATCATCTTGCTAGACTTGATGATGCCTGGTGTGAATGGATGGGACGTGATAGACCACGTGAGAGAAAAATATGACAAGACCCAAATGGTAATCATCGTAGTGTCACTGCTGAGCAATCAGGACAATGTCGATGAATGCTATGAGTTGGGGGTCAACGACTATATCACAAAGCCTGTGCTGAAGGCACGCTTGGTAAGTTCGATAGAGTCACATCTCAGAAACCTGAGAGTATAGCCTCATCAGGAAGCAGAGAGTATAGATTGAGCATTTGCTACACGCTCACTGGTTGGCGGCTCCACGCCCTGCAAAGGGTAAGGTATGCCCAGCTTCTCGTACTTATAAATCCCCATCGTGTGATAGGGAAGTACATCTATACGCTCTATGTTAGAGAGCGTGGCGAGGAAATCATGCAGTTCTTCCAGGTATTCATCCTTATCGGTAATGCCCGGAATCAACACATGACGAATCCATACTGGCTTGTGGATATCACTGAGATAGCGGGCACAAGCTAGAATATTTTTGTTGGAATGACGTGTAAGTTTACGGTGCTCTTCATCATTGATATGCTTGATATCAAGAAGAACAGTATCGGTGACGGACATCAGACGCTCAAATTTCTCGAACCATTGTCCCTTCTGAGTAAACATTTGTGCTGAAGTATCCAGACAGGTGTTGATGCCACGCTGGTGTGCTTTCTCAAACAATTCCAAGAGAAAGTCAATCTGCATCAAGGCCTCTCCTCCACTCACGGTGATGCCTCCCTTGTCTCCCCAATAAGAGCGGAATCGCTCAGCCTTGTCGAGCAATTCGTCGGCACTCCATTCCTCTCCCTTTCCTACTGCCCAAGAATCGGGATTGTGACAAAACTGGCAGCGCATCGGGCAGCCCTGCAAAAATATCAAAAATCGAATGCCTGGTCCATCTACCGAACCAAAGCTTTCTATACTGTGAACAAAACCTTTAAGCATTATTATTACTGATTCATCTTGCGAGAGTCCATAAAAGCCCATACGGCAGCTATGACAGCTAACAATGCAAAAAATCCTTCAAATACTAATAACTCCATACTATTTTCTTTTTTTATTTTTAGAAGCTAATATCAAAACAAAGCCAGAGCCAGCAAATAACAATGTTACTAAAGCTCCAACACCTAATAATGTAGCTGTATCAATATCCTTCTTCATGATACTCGCTAAAATAATACCACCAAATATCAGTTTGGCGATATCCAAGCAGAACTTACCACCTTCTGCCCATAGCGTTTGTTTTTGATCTATATTTAATTTCATTTGGCAAAGTTAGCAATTTTATCAATACCCTGCTCTATTTCCCAGTTAAATAATTCTAATTATAGGAAGAAGAAGGAGCAGAAGCCTGAAGCAGGAAAGAACTCCTAACTCCAGACTCCTAACTCCTAACTTCTAACTCCTAACTATCTTTTAGAGCTTCTCGTGAGCCTGACGAGCAATCACGTCGAGCTGCTGCTCACGAGTCAAGTCGATAAACTTAACAGCATAGCCACTCACACGGATGGTGAAGTTCTGGTACTCTTCCTTCTCAGGATGCTCCATAGCGTCCTTGAGCTTATCCACACCAAATACATTCACATTCAAGTGGTGAGCACCCTGGCTGAAGTAGCCATCCATCACGCCTACCAATGTATTGGCACGCTCCTCATCATCATGACCAAGAGCTCCAGGGCTGATAGTCTGGGTGTTAGAGATACCATCGAGTGCATACTCATATGGCAACTTAGCCACTGAGTTCAGGGATGCGAGCAAACCATTCTTCTCTGCACCGTATGATGGGTTGGCACCTGGAGCCAAAGGAGCACCAGCTGGACGACCATCAGGCATATTGCTAGTGTACTTACCATATACCACGTTAGAGGTGATGGTAAGGATAGAAGTGGTAGGCTCAGAATCACGATAAGTGTGATACTTCTTGATCATGTTTATGAAGGTCTTCAAGAGCCATACTGCTATCTCATCGGCACGCTCATCATCATTACCATAACGTGGGAAGTCGCCCTCGGTCTTGAAGCTCAATGGGAAACCTGTCTCGTCACGAACGATGTTAACCTTGGCATACTTGATGGCTGAGATAGAATCCACTACGTGGCTGAAACCCGCGATACCTGTAGCGAAGGTACGACGTACATCGGTATCGATGAGCGCCATCTCGGCTGCCTCATAGAAGTACTTGTCGTGCATATAGTGGATGAGGTTCAATGTCTTCACATAGACACTAGCGAGCCAATCCATCATATCCAAGAAGCGTGGCATAAACTCCTCGTAAGTTACCACATCACCCTCGATGGCACGATACTTAGGACCACACTGCTCACGGGTCTTAGAGTCAACACCGCCAGAGATAGCGTAGGTCAAGCACTTAGCCAAGTTGGCACGGGCACCAAAGAACTGCATCTCCTTACCGGTCTGTGTAGCAGATACACAGCAGCAGATGCTATAGTCGTCACCCCAAACTGGGCGCATTACGTCATCGTTCTCATACTGGATAGAACTTGTCTTTACAGAGATCAGAGAAGCGTAGTGCTTGAATGCCTTTGGCAAGCGAGAGCTATAGAGTACAGTCAAGTTTGGCTCTGGTGAAGGACCCATGTTCTCCAATGTGTGGAGGAAACGGAAGTCGTTCTTGGTAACCATTGAGCGGCCATCCTGACCCATACCACCTACCTCGAGAGTAGCCCAAACTGGGTCACCAGTGAAGAGCTCGTTGTAAGAAGGGATACGGGCGAACTTAACCATACGGAACTTCATAACCAAGTGGTCGATGAGCTCCTGAGCCTCATCCTCGGTAAGAGTACCCTCGTTCAAGTCGCGCTGGATATAGATGTCGAGGAATGTAGAGATACGACCTACAGACATCGCTGCACCATTCTGAGTCTTCACAGCTCCGAGGTAACCGAAGTACAACCACTGAACAGCCTCGCGAGCGTTCTTAGCAGGCTGGCTGATATCGTAACCATACAACTGAGCCATCTCCTTCAAGCCCTTGAGAGCCTTGATCTGCATAGAAACCTCTTCACGAAGACGGATTACCTCGTCGATCATCTCACGGTCGCCCATGTTGGCAAGGTCGTTCTGCTTCTCCTGAATCAAGTAGTCGATACCATAGAGGGCCACACGACGGTAGTCGCCCACGATACGGCCACGACCGTATGTATCAGGCAGACCAGTAAGGATATGGTTGTGGCGCACGAGCTTCATCTCTGGGGTGTAAGCATCAAATACGCCGTCATTATGAGTCTTGCAATACTTATGGAAAATCTCGTGGAGCTTCTCAGATGGCTCATAGCCGTAAGTGGTGCAAGCCTGCTCTGCCATCTTGATGCCACCGTATGGCATGAAGGCACGCTTCAATGGCTTGTCGGTCTGAAGACCAACCACCTTCTCAAGCTCCTTAGTGTTTTCGCCGATGTAAGCTGCTGGGTAAGCTGTCAATCCTGAAACAACTTCTGTCTCCATGTCGAGCACACCACCCTTGGCACGCTCCTCTTTCTGGAGTTCCTTCAACATACCCCAGAGGGTATTTGTTGCATCGGTAGGGTCTGCAAGGAACGACTCGTCGCCGTCATAGCTAGTGTAGTTGTTCTGAATGAAATCACGAAGATTCACCTCACTCTTCCACTGGGTTCCCTTGAAACCTCTCCATTCTGTTTTCATCATATTATTCTCCTGTTTTTTATAAGTTAATAATTATATTTATATTTGTACACACATTCGATACATACTCCTCAGGATTTTACACCTTATTATATATATATAGCAATAAAAAAGCCCGAACACGTTTGTGCCCGGGTTTTTATACACCTTGTCCGCAAGGTGCAACTACGATGATGCCGCCGACCGTGCCGACCCCACCATTGTATCCTATATTCATATATTTTCCGATGTTCGTTCCTGTTGATTTATTCATATATCTATTTCCTTTATATTACAAAGCTGTTACATTGAACTCTGTTTGCGGGTGCAAAGTTACAACAATAAAATGAGAAAAGAGAATAATTCGAGTAAATTTTGCACATAAATGTTTAAAATCCTCATTTATGAGTAGGAAAGCTGGCCCTTTTTGTTTTTTTATACATTCGGAATGTCGCAATCTGAAATGTTTTCCGTATCTTTGCAATCTCATTCATTCATTTAGTAAGAAATATACAATACAATATACTATATGTTGACAGATATTGAAATAGCTAAATCAGTAAAGTTGCGCCCCATCAATGAGGTAGCAGCAGAACTTGGTATCCATGAAGACCAAGTGGAAAACTACGGCCGTTACATCGCCAAGATTACTACTGGCGACATCGACAAGAACAAGTTTAAGAATCATCACCTCATTCTCGTTACAGCCATCAGTCCTACCAAGGCTGGCAATGGTAAGACCACCGTATCCGTGGGCTTGGCTCTCGGTATGCAGAAGATTGGCAAGAAGGCTGTGGTGGCACTGCGTGAGCCATCGCTCGGTCCTTGCTTCGGCATGAAGGGCGGTGCTGCCGGTGGCGGTTATGCCCAGGTATTGCCAATGGATAAGATCAACCTCCATTTCACTGGCG
>ERZ1035070.120-NODE-120-length-25291-cov-9.705777_pt1 | contig 25291 bp, 34 predicted proteins | sample MGYA00520603_ERZ1035070 | MGnify/ENA primary metagenome ERZ1035070 (study PRJEB33766, sample SAMN09781695) | gut metagenome | biome: gut microbiome | host: Homo sapiens | place: Madagascar | study: EMG produced TPA metagenomics assembly of the PRJNA485056 data set... | reverse complement strand
AATTTGATGAATTTTTTTTCTTCATCTAAAACAAGAACTGGCATATTTTTTCCATAGCAAAAACCCAAAACGCAAGATAAAATCAGCGCAGAATTTTCAACATCGGAAAAAAATAAAAATCCTTCAGAACTTGGAATTTTTTCAAGAATATCTTTTAAACTTTTTTCATTTTTATTTAAAATAATTTTTTCAGAATCGCATTTATTTGAAGTAAAAAAAATTTCAGTGCGGTTTGCTTTTTCTTCTTGAAGCGCCTGAGCAAAAATCAACCATTTCATTCTTAAATTATAGCTTAGCTTTGTTCAAAAGTCTATTGCCCTTAAAATTTCATTTTGAAAAAAAATTAGTTTTCTCTCTTGACAAAAAAGCGCATCGGATATACGTTTCTATTAACAGAAACAAAAAAAACAGGAGCTTTTTATGAATGAAAACGAAAATCTTGGTGAAAAACGTGTTCTTGAAACTTCAGAGAAAAAAGGACTTCAAATCCGCGACTTGATTCTTGTTGCCGTTTTGCTTGCGGCCGGAGCGGTTCTGAAATTTTTTGTAGGCTCGCTAATCAACATCGGCGGCATGAAACCAAACTTCATTATCGCAATGTACTGCATGGCGATTGCATTGATTAACCCGAATGTCGCAGCGGCGGCGGTCATCGGAATTCTTGCAGGCGCAATATGCCAGTTCTTTCCGGGAACTCCGTACTTGAATTTTGCAAGCGAATTCGCGGGTGCAGTCGTTATGTCGCTTCTTATGAAAATTCCGTTTCCTAAGCTTGGAAAAATCGATTTCAAACCGGCAGCAGCAACTTTGTTCAGCACATTTGTGAGCGGCGGACTTTACACGGTTCTGCTGATTTTTGCTCTCCGCGCAGACAAGGCGACACTTGCGGCTTACATTCCGATTGTTCTTTGCACAGCCTGCATTAACGCGGTTCTTGTCCAGCTGCTTTATATTCCGCTGAAAATGACTTTGAAATAACCTGAAATAATCAGGTGGCAGGTGGCAAAATGATAAGCATAGAAAATTTAAGCTTTGCGTACAGCGGAAGTTCAGTTCCGGCGTTAAAAAATATTTCAATGGAAATTCAGGACGGCGATTTTGTCGGAATAATCGGAGCGTCCGGAGCCGGAAAAACAACACTAAGCTGCGCGATAAACGGAATCATTCCGCACCACTACAAAGGCGAATATTACGGAAAAGTCTGCGTAAACGGAAAAGATGTCTTTGAAAACGACCCGTGCACCATTGCGCTTGAAGTCGGAAGCGTTTTTCAGGACATCGACAGCCAGATGACTTGCTCTGTTGTTGAAGATGAAATTCTTTTCGGACTTGAAAACTTCGGAATCCCAAAAGATGAAATCGAAAGCCGGCTTGAGTGGGCGTTAAAAGAAACCGGAATTGAAAATCTCCGCAGCCGGGAAATTTCCGGACTTAGCGGCGGACAAAAACAGAAAACCGCAGTTGCCGCAATTCTCGCGCTGAAGCCTAAAATTCTTGTGCTTGACGAACCGACCGGCGAGCTTGACCCGGCGTCCAGCAGAAACATTTTCAGAATTCTAAAAGACCTGAACGAATCTTACGGAATGACAATTATTGCAATAGAACAAAAAATCATGCTGCTTTGCGAATTTGCAAAAAAGCTTGCCGTGATTGACAAAGGCTCTTTAAAGTCTTTCGGAAACATCCGCGATGTTCTGAAAAATTCCGGCGAGCTTTCCTTGCTTGGCGTAAATTATCCGCGCGCGGTTGATTTTTACAAAAGCCTTCTTTCACGCAAAATGATAACGCCGGAAAAAGAAATTTGCATTGACACAAAAGAAGCCGTTTCGCTTGCAGGAGGACTTTTATGATTGAATGCGATTCAGTCCGATTCGGCTACGGAAAAACAAAAGACGCCGAGCTTATACACGGAATTTCACTTTCAATAGAAGACGGAGAATTTGTCGCGCTCACAGGAGAAAACGGAGCCGGAAAATCAACATTCAGCAAACTTCTTGCGGGAATCTTAAAGCCTTCTGACGGAAAAATATGCGTAAACGGAATCGACACAAAAAAAGCGAAAAACAGCATGCTTGCAAAAACCACAGGCTTCCTTTTCCAGAATCCCGACCGCCAGCTTTGCACTTACACAGTCCGGGACGAAATCGCATTCGGACAGAAAGCTTTAAAGACTGGAACTGAAGAAGAAATTTCTAAGCGCACAGAAAAAATCATCGAGCGTTTTGGATTCAATCCGGATGAAGCGCCGTTTTCACTTAGCCGAGGACAAAGACAGAGGCTTGCATTGGCTTCGATTATCGCAGTCGAGCCGAAAGTCATGATTCTTGACGAGCCGACAACCGGGCTTGACTACAAGGAATGCATGGAAATCATGAGCGCAGTAAAAGAGCTGAACAAAAACGGAACAACTGTAATCATGGTTTGCCACGACATGGAGCTTGTTCTTGACTTTGCACGGCGGATGATTGTCCTTGCGGACGGAAAAATCGAGGCGGACGGAAAAACTCTTGAAATAATGCGCCGCAAAGAAATCCTGCAGAAAACGTGCCTTCTTCCTCCGCAGATTATTCAGATTGCGCTTGAGCTTGAAGAAAAATTTCCTGGCAGATTTAATTTTGAAAACGTCCGCACAGCAGATGAGCTTGCCGCAAAAATTCAGGAGGCGATAAAATGAAAGGACTTGTCGATTACGTTCCGGGAACTTCTGTTTTCCACAAAATGAATCCGGTTTCAAAACTGATTTTTTCAATGGCGGTTTGCGCGTCGTGCTTTATTTCCTCGTCCGCTGAAATTCTGATTCTGCTTCTCGCCGTTGACATTGCGACTGGAATTCTCTGCGGAATCTCAGCAAGGACATTCAGGCTTTTGAAAGGGCTTGTTAAAATTTCAGTTTTCCTTTTTATTCTTCAGATTTTGATAATAAGAAGCGGAAATGTTGTTTACCAAATTTCATTTTTAAAAATAACAGATGCCGGGCTTGCAACCTCGCTAAATCTTGTGCTTAAACTTTGCGGTGCGACTCTTCCGCTTGCCCTGATGCTTTCTGTTACGAAACTTGCCGACCTTTCAAACGCGCTTGTTGAAAAACTTCACGTTCCGTACAAATACGCATTCACGCTGACAACCGCAATCCGTTTCATTCCGGTTTTTGCACAGGAAATGGAAGGAATTCAGGAGGCCCAGACTTCACGCGGAATCCAGCTGGACACAAAAAATCCGCTGAAAAAACTTGCGCTGATTTTGCCTTTGTGCGCGCCTCTTTTGGTTTCTTCTGTGCGGAAAACAAGCGGAACCGCAATTGCGGCTGACTTGCGCGGATTCAAACTGAGGACATCCGGCTGCTGCCTAAAAAAATATCCATATAAAGCGCGGGACTTTGCGTGCTTTGCCGTATCGTTTGCCCTGATTGCGGTGAGTATCCTTGGGGAATTTTTAAAATGAAATTTTTTTTCAGAAATTTTGCACTTTCTGCTTGACCAACGAAAGTAATTCAGCTATATTCTATTTCGTTGATTGCATGGTGCCTGTAGTTCAGGGGTAGAGCGCCAGATTGTGGATCTGGTTGTCGTGGGTTCAAATCCCACCAGGCACCCGGATTCCAACGTGGAGCCGTGCAGCAGGACGCGTTCGTAGCTCAACTGGATAGAGCAGTGGACTTCGAATCCGAAGGTTGCACGTTCGAGCCGTGTCGGACGCATAAAATCGGGCGATTAGCTCAGCTGGTAGAGCAACAGACTCTTAATCTGTGGGTCGGGAGTTCGATCCTCCCATCGCTCAAAGGATTTTGAAACACTCTGTGTAGGTCAAAAAAATCACGCGAGAGTGGTGAAATTGGCAGACACGCTAGACTTAGGATCTAGTGCCTTAGGCGTGAGGGTTCAAGTCCCTCCTTTCGCATTACCTAATTCTTTATAATACAAGGAATTAGGTTTTATTTTTACCTAAATGACAGCAGATTGATAGCAAAACCATGTTTCGGAGAGAGCCGGAAAATGAGAATCACAGAGCCATACACAATCTTTCTGCGGAGACTTCCAAGCGGCAAATCGGTGTACTACTACCAGTTCAGGGACGAGGACGGAAAACGCTCGCCGGCCTACTCCACAGGGACAAACAAGATTGCGCAGGCAAGGCGTGTATGCCAGAGACTATACAACGAGGGAAAATTCAAGAAATCAAACGAAATTCTTTTTAAGACATTTGCAAGCGGATTTTTTGACGATGAATCCGACTTCTGCAAGTGGAAGGAAGTAAACGGAAGCAGCCTTGCGAAATCCACGATAGCCTCATACAAGAGGCTTCTTGAGAACCAGATACTGCCTTTCTTCGGAAGCATGAAGCTGAAAAAAATCAACACCGACACCGTGAAACGCTGGATAGTCTGGTGCAGCGAGAAATGCTCTGCAAAGACAAGCAACAATGCGCAGTCTGTGTTCAACATAATAATGAAGTCGGCGAAGGAAAAGAAGCTGATTTCGGAAGTTCCGTCATCAGAACTTGCGTTCAGGAAAATCAAAAAAAAGGAAAGGGAGCTTCTTACTGTCGAGGAGCTTAACAGAATATACCATTCGCCTTTATGGGGCTGGGAATGCGCAAGGCGCGCTTTTCTCACTTGCGCCATAACAGGAATGAGAATCGGGGAAATCACAGGCTTACAGACATTCGAGGTCGGGGACGACAGGCTGAATGTCGAGCACACTCTCCACCCTAAATTCGGGCTTGGTCCGACAAAGACTAGGGTCTGCCGGTTTGTTCCGATTCCAAAGTCCCTTGGGCTTAAAAGACAGTGCGGCAAGACTTGGGCATTTGAAAAGCCCACAGAGGAAAAGCCGTGCCGTGCGGATTACATCTACGGAAAGCTCATGCTTATATGCGATTCGCTCGGAATAGACCACAAGGCAAGGGGAATAACAGTCCACTCGCTGCGCAATATGTTCATATCGTATATGCGCGGCTCATCGTTCGGGGAGACAATAGACCTGAAAATAAAGGCTGTTGTCGGGCACGCCGATGAATCGATGACAGACTGGTACACGTACTGGAAGCCGGAGATGTTCCCGGAGATATACGAGATTCAGGAAAAGCTATTCAAGGAAATAACGGAGGTTTGAAATGCCGTCATGGAAAGACAATGCGATTGATGCGTCAGTCGATGAGCTTGAGAGCGCAAAAAACACAGCGGTCGCACTCATAGGGGACAACATCGGAAACAGCACCCTTAATCTTTTCTATACAGACAGCCTTGAGGAGGCTGAGAAAGGAATACGCAAGCTAAACGAATTCTCAAACAAGAGCTGGATTCTTTCCGCAATGCTCCTGTATACAATTATCTACAACAAGCAGCTTTACGAGCAGTCAGGCATGAGATGGGACGAGTATTCAGCGAATGCAAAAAAACGCCTTGGAATGCATAAGAGAGACATATCTGAGCAGCTGTCAGCCGCACGTTTTTTCATAAAATACCATTCAATGCTTGAGAAAGCCGGATATGACCTTTCAGGCTCAAACAGAAAACTTGCAAGAGCCGAGCTTGCAATCAAGCTGAGCGGAGATGTTAAAAAGGTCATAAAGCACATAGTGTCGGACACTTGGTATGAGTTCAAGGAATGGTATTCATCTTACAATACGAATGTGAATCTTCCAGCACCTACAGAATACAAGCGGGATGACATCGAGATAAAGAAATCGAAAGTCTACATAAAAGGACTTGAGGCGGTGAGCATTTCTGATTCAATTCCAGAGCAGGACAGACAGCGGATAGAGGAATACATCAGGAAAATATTCGAGGCTATGAAGCAAGGCTACGAGCCTGCTATTGTGCCTGTCTACGACAAAAAGGAAGCGTCGGTTCTTCCAAGGCTTCGGGACAAGTACAGGCAGGGAAAATAATAAATAGGAATTTCAAATGAAAACTAAAAACAAAATAATTTCGGAATTATCCCTTTATACACTCTTTTTAATCGTCATCATCATCCTTGTTTTTCCCATAATTTTCTAAAAACCATGTAAAAATAGATGAGAAAACAAAAGTTGCTATGTATCCCAACAAATTATGAAGTAATTTATAAGCATCACAAACGCAATTATAATTTCTAAATATATAGGTTATAAATGTTATGCTTGATAGAATAATCATTGATTGAAATAATCTAAATGGATGAGTCCATATTCTAAACTTAAATGATAATTCATCGAGTTGTAATAAGTATCTTTTTCTTAATGCACGCCTATCAGGGTCATCATTTAAGTCATTTATATTTTCTTGAGAAGAAGGAATTTCAAGTCCGTCTAAAATATTACTCATTTTAACTCCGATTTAAAAAATAATTTAATTACATCCTTTGATATTTGTGAATATATTCCGGTTGTGTTTCTTGTAATATCCCACGGACTTCCAATCTGATGAGACCAATTTGAAAGAGATTTTGCAGTCATATTTCCAAACTTGTCAAGCACGGCATTTATAACATCTATTATATCAGTGTGTTGTTTTATAATATCATTTGTATTTTGAGATGTAGTAAAATCAATATTGTTCATATTTTGTTTTGAAAACCATTTATAAACCTTAGGATAAACTGGTCCGTAATCCCATGCTTGGCAATTTTCCCCTATTATATTCAAGTTAAACTTTGCTAACAAAACACCGTCACAAATATATATAATTTTCTGAAGTTTAGTGAGATTTAAAGCTATGGATTTTGTTTTTGCTTCCTTTAAAACTAATTTAGCAAAATCTATACTATCTATCATAGAAAAACCTCCTTGATAAAAATATTTTATTAGTAATATTTTTTTTTATGCAATACTTTGTTTGAGCAACTCGTCAAAAGAGCCGGAGCCGTTGTTCTGTCTGAAACAGAATTCGTTCACATACTGCTGCATATACTTTACAGAAACATGATGATAGATTCCAAGAATTCCACGCTTGAGCAAAGCCCAGAATGATTCGATTCCGTTTGTGTTGATTCCTTTTCCGGCGCTATATTGTCCCATGGAATGATTTACTGAAATATGAATGTAGTTGTTCGGATTGCGCTTTTCGTCATCAAGAAAGCCGTATCCGTAATAGTCATCTGTAAGAACGATTGCGTTGTCTTTGCAGACTGTGTCCAATACATTAAAAAGCTGCTTGCCGGTGAGTTTTTTTCCGTTTTCGTCCGGCAGGGTAACTTTCGCATAGACACGGTTTGAGCCTCGCTCCTTTACGCCGATAACCGGGGTTTTCTTTGTGCCTTTCCCACGCTTTGCAGTTCCGTGAACTTGATTGTTTTCTTTTCTAGGTTTTCCGCCGATATAAGCCTCGTCAATCTCGACCATTGCCTCGAAAGCCTTTGACATATCAACGTTTCCCATTGCCGAGCGGATTTGTTTAAGCATACGCCACGCCGTTTTATAAGTTACGCCGATTTCACGCTGAAGCTGCAAGCCGGAGATTCCCTTTTTGGAGTTAAGAAAAAGATGAGCCGCATAGAACCATTTGCGCAGGTCTGTTGAAGATTTCTCAAAGATTGTGTTTTTGAACGGCGAGAATGTGTTGTTGCAATTATGGCAGTTGCAAAGTTTTAGCTTGTCGCTTCTATGCTGAACATGAACTTTAGAGCCGCAGTGAGGGCATACAAGAGCATTGTTGTATCTGACTTTGAGAAAGTATTCTATAACAGATTTTTCCGTTGGAAACTTTTCCATAAAATCAAAAAATGTCATGTACACCTCCTGCGCTTAGTTTTTTAAGACAGAATCTATAATAAGCCTGCTTACTGTTTTATTCTGTTCTTTTGCGATTTGCTTTATCGCTTTTTCTTCTGATTCAAGGCAGGAAATGACAATGCGCCCGCTTTTATACCCGGTATTGTTTGTTGTGCTGCCTTTTTTTCTACCCGCTCCAATTCTAGCACCGCCATGCTGAATTTTATTTTCCATGTCTAATCACCTGCTTTAAAACGATATTATTTTCAAAATTATTTCCAGAATTTGAAGTGCAAGAATTGCAATTAATAATTTTTCTGTTCTTGTCATTGTTGACGCTCCTAAATAAATAAAATATATTTGAAACCGTTCATAAGTAGTGGCATACCTATGAACGGCAGAAAACTAAGCAGCCAGCTTAGAAAGCAGGTCAAGGATGAACTTTAGAAGTTCTAGCAGAAAAACCATCAAGGCGATTTTGTCTGCTCTTGACCATGCTTTTTTCTTTTTGTGTTTCACATTTCATTTACCTCCTGATGATTAAAATATATCACATCTTGATTATTATGTCAATAAAAATCAAATAAAAAAGATAAAAAAATGTGAAAATTTGATAATTTTATTTAGAGTGTATAAGGGGATAATTCCGAATAATTTTACTTTTTTTACTGATAAGCATTCCTTTTATTGGAAGTTTCATTGCATACAGAAACAACGAAATCGAAAATGACAACATAAAAAAAAGAGCTTACTGGTGTATACGTAGATGTTTCTAGCACACAGCTTAAAATTTCAATTATGGAGCGAATTCATCATGTTACTTTTGTAATCAATGACAAATACACTTACGAGACCGACAAGCCATACTTGTCAGCAGGAACTTACACAGTAGGTCTTATGACATTTATCACTTCTGAAGGACTTAGATTTAACCCGGACACTTGGGAAATAATGAAAGTAACCGTTTTATGCGATGAAGGCAAAAAAGTCTTTAATTTCCGTTAAGAATTTCTATGTTCATTTCAGTGTCGCTGGCGTAGCTTACAATTTGCTTCCAGTACCACAATGGCATGGAAACAGTGTCGGTCTGGCTGTCATAAACAACGACAGCCTTGCCGTCCACAAATGGATCTGGAAATGCTGTCCATTCAAGTGCGCTTGCGTTTTCTCTTGGACAGCTCCTGCACGACATTAAGAGAATTGTCAAAATCATCAGCACCGTTGCCAGTGTCAAAGCTGTCCTTGCGTTTCTTGTTTTCACTGTAAGCCTCCTGAATGGTTTCTATGTCGTTTCTTGAGTTTCTAAGCTCATTGGCGAGCTGCCTTATCTTCTTGTACATCTTGACAATGGCAACTAGCATTAATACCGCAATGACAAAAAGGCCTGCTATGATTTTAAATGTGAGTGTCATTTGATTCTCCTGAAAACACGAAGACCTACAATCTTTCCGTTTGAAACGCAACTTGACTTCTGCAATGAGTTGAAGCCGTTCGCTATCCTTGCGAAATGCTTTATGTGTCCGTCCGCGCTCCACTGCTCAACAACATAGTCGCCTGCAACGCTTTTATATGAAGGCTCTTTTTTCTCAACAGTCCACTTTTCGCCTGTCGCTAGAGATAGAAGTTTGTCTGGATTGTGCACAAAGAAATTATCTGGATTTGAATAGTCTTGATAGTCGAAAAACACATAGCCTTTTCTTATGGCTGCAACTGCAAGGCCGAAGATTTCAGCAACATTGAATTTTTTTCCGTTGAACTGCTCTGCTACATTGAGTATGCAAAGAAAATAGCATCCGTATTTTCCGAGCGAAAGACAGAAGCTCTGAAAGAATTCCATTCCGCTACCCCAGCCTAAGCTCATCTATTTTCTTGTCAAGGTTGCGGAACTGGCTGTCAAAGTTGTTCATCATTAGCTTTATCGTTGTAGTAAGCTCTGTAATGACTTCATTTGTCTTGTTCTTGGAGGCGTAAAGGTCGTCAAACTTCTTGCAGCTTTTAAGCCTTTCCTCTTCGTCTCTTTTTGAGTTGTTCTCGACAACTATTTCAAGCACAGAAACTTTATCCTTGATTGTGCTGTTTTCTTCTTTCAGCTGCGTCGACATCTTTATGACATCTGAAAGCTGCGACTGCGTTTTGCCGTAACTTATGCTTATCTTCACTACGTATGCCACAAGCCCGGCTATTGTGGCGCAAAGTCCTATTATTGTCACATCCCTTCGGCTAACCTCTTTCGGAATTATACACCACAATGCCGTAAAAGAAAAGACAAAATAAATCTTTCAGATAGTATCGTCAGATTCTTCTTTCTCTTCTTGAGGTGAAAGATAGTACATTATCCTGTCGATGTCAGCGGAAGTGATTCTTATAGTCTTGTCTGAATCGGCAAGCAGTGGAATCTTCGGAACTACAATAGGGTAACAGCCGCTGTCGTCAAGGACATTTCTCATCATAAGAAGCAGGCTGTCTATGTCATAGCCTTCGTCGCTCTTTCCTGAAACTGCCAACACAATCGGATTACGGAAGAATATATCCACAAGACACGGATTGTTCTCAATGGCGTTAGCCGCAAGACCAAGCATAAATTTAAGCTGTCTGTCATCCATGCCGGACATCAAGTCGCATTTTATGTACTTGGAGATACTCTCAGCTATCTGTCTTTTTGTGTGCATTTCAAGCCTCCTGAGCCTTAGATGAAACGGAAACAGATTTCTCAACCATTCTTGCAATCGACTGGCGCTTTTCTTCATAGAGATTCAGCTTTCTCTTAGTTTCAGCGTCTGTAGTTTTCGCAAGGCTCTTCTTTATAAGAATACCTGCATGGCGGATTTCGTCGCCAGACATTTCCTTATAAGAATTGTCCCCTGTTTCTTCATAAATCTTGTAGTATTTCTTTGCTCCGTCAAATTCCTCTTCTATGTCAGAAAAAATATCGCCTGAAACTTCTTTCATGCCATGCAGAATCTGCCACATCTGACCGATAAACAGAGCCTCCATAAATTTTCTTGAGAAAGGGTCATAGCCGTCAGGGTCGATATTTTCAGAGGCATGGAGAAAATCCTTTTTTAGCTCCTCAAGCATTTTCATAGGCAAGCCTTTCTTCCGCAAACCTTGATAAGCTGGAAATGCGCCGGATCATCAAGATACTGGACATGCAGGACTGTACGGCTTCTAAGAGGAAGCGGGCGGAAGTAGTTTCCGTTGCATTTCATCACTGCGGCGGTCGATGTTCCGTTTGTTATAGAAACCTGTGTTCCGTCTGTTCCAGTCGGAATAGGTGTCGCAAGAAGAATCTCATAGATAGTCCCAGACGTTATCTCCACCGAAGCCGGAACCGTTATTGTTGTAACTCCAGAGGCTACGGCTACAGATGAAGCCCTAGTCCTTATCGGATATTTATTGCAGCAGCACCCCATGTCTGCCTCCTTTGTAGAAAAATAGGGGAAAACTTCGTAGTTTTCCCCTGATATGTCAACGCCCTCAATGGGGCGGAATATTCACCTTTATAGGGAAAAAATCATCGCCTGCTATGCGTATGCGTAGCAGGTATTGCCACATCCGTTTCCGCAGTTGCAGAAAGGCGAGCTTCCGGCATTATAAGCCATGCTGTTCGGGTAGCGCACCACTCCGCACATGGCAGACTGAAGCTCAAGCTGGTTGACACGGTTCTGCAATGCATCTACCTTGTTCTGGTTGAGGGCGTCAAGAACTTTCTGCGTCATTGCCACAGTGTTTGCGTTCGACTGCGCCGCATAATTCGCCATGTCGAATCTCACGCTGTCGATGTTGCGGTTTGTGTTGCAGCAGCATTCAGCCATCTGCGTCTGGATTGCCCGGCCCTCGCTCGCAATTGCGCTGTTGACGCCGTTAAATCCATTGAGCAGATTTGTGTTCTGGGAATAGAAGCCGTCGCACATTCCGTAGTTGATTCCGTCCAGCTTGCGTGTGATTTCGTTTGTGTCGAATCCGCGCTGGATGTCGCCTGTTGTCGCGAGGCGCTCTCCGTTGCCCCTGTTTAATCCGTTTCCGAATCCGCCGAAGCCTAGAAGAGCGAAGATGAGAAACGCCCATACAAAGCCGTTTCCGCCTCCGAATCCGCAGCCGTCATTGCCGCCCATGAAGATTGGCGATCCGCCTGTCTCTGTCATTGTCATTCGCTTTTTTCTCCTTTCATATCAAGTGTAAATATCAGGACTGACAGCCCCTTTTCAACTTGCAAGAAAAACTTACAGGTTGAAAATTCAGTTGTAAAGAAATGCTTAACAACTGAATTTTTCAAATCTTTATGCCGAACTGCCCGGCGAACTTGGCTAAGTCAATACCCCTTTCCCCGGCTATGTTCATGGCTATCTGCCTCATCTCGTCAGCGCTTTTTCCATTTGTCATTTGCTGAACCCTTTGGAAAAGCTGGGGATTCGCCATGCGCATCTCCTCCATTTTCTGCTCCACAGCATTCTGCATTAGCGACTGCGGATTCATTGCCTGCAACGGATTCATTTTTTCCTCCTAACGCCCTTTCTATGGCGGCGAGCCTTGCGTTTATCTCTGTAAGTGGATCTTCATTTCCTCTCTTTCCGCCCTCTGCCGGAGCGTACACAACGAAGTCCGAGAGCCCTGTGCTGTTCATTCTCTTGAAGTAGATTTCCCCGGTGGACGGATTCAGGAAAAGGTGTGTTGAAAGCGGATTGACGATTGCGTTTCTGGCCTCGTCAACGCTCGACACCATTGCCACCTCGAAGTGCTCAGGCGCAGGCTGTCCGTAGGGATTGAACTGCTGTCCTCTCTGGTAAAAATTCTGTCCTTGGAACTGATATGGCGGCATGGTTATTCCTCCTTCAAAATTGCAAGAAGCTCGGCGGACATCTGCTCCGGCGTGATTCCGTTCTGCCTTGCAAAGTCCGCGCCGCATGAGACACCATGCGCAAGCATTTCCGCAAGGCTCTTTCTTTCATCGCATGAAAGTGCCCGTATGTAGTCAACTGCAACCTGCCTTGTATTCATGGCTTAATGTTACTACTGAAAAGGAAAGCAGTCTTGTAAAGGTTTGATAAGGTTTTGGTAGAAATTTGGTATTTTGGGAAAAAGTTTTCAGATATGAAAAAGCCTTGCGCTTTTTTTTCAGATGATTCTGATGAGCTTGCGCCGTATGGCTTTTAGCTCCTTGTAGACAGTTTCGGGCGATGAGCCTATCTTGTCGGCTATCGTGTTGACATCGCTCCGCCTTACGTAGAAGTCGTTGAAGATTACGCTCTGCCGGTCGGACAATGCTATTTTCCCAGCCGCCTCATCGACTTCTTTTTTTATGGCGGACTTGAAGAACCTGTTTATCCGCCTTGATGTTTCTGACAATATCCTCTCCTTACGCGCTTTTCTTTCCGCTAGGCTTCGGTCTTTCCCTTGCGCCTGCTCCGTGGAAAACACAGTCCGATGTCTGCTCATAGCACGGGCTTGGGCATTGGCATCCGCGTCTTGGACGGAAAACTGACACAGCGCAAAGAACCGATACGAAGAGCAGGACACACACCGCTATTTTCATCTGAAAATTCTCTTTCTTCAAGTCGCAGAGCGTGTCCCTTAGAATGCGTATATGCAGCTCATTGTCGCTGTCAATTGCTTTTTTTACATCTTCCATTTTCTTTCATGCTAAAGAAATAACGAGTATTCGTCAACATCAGTTTTTTTTTATATCAAAGAAATTTTTTTCATATATTTGTCCAGTGTAACCCACGTAACGCCTAGATTCCTCGCAATCTCCGACTTGCTCTTACCCTCAAGCCTTGCCCTGTGGATAATTCCGCCTTTTCCTGTAAGCTTGTAGCGGATAGGCTTCCGTCCTTTAGGTCTGCCGAGTTTCTTTCCCTCTTTCAAAGCCCTTGCAAGTCCCGCTTTTGTCCTCTCACTGATTAAGTTGCGCTCGATTTCAGCTGAAAGCCCGAATGCGAACGCAAGCACCTTTGACTGGATATTGTCGCCAAGCTCGTAGCCCTCCTTGATTGCCCACACCTGAACGCCCTTTTCAAGGAACGACTGCAACACATTCAGAATCATCATCAGAGAGCGTCCGAGCCGCGAGATTTCCGCTATAACGATTATGTCTCCCTCCTGCGCTTTTTCTATCAGATTCCCCAGCTTCCGCTTCTCTGGTCTTTTTGTTCCGCTCACGGTCTCCTGAACAAAGACGATGTTCCGCAGCCTGTGGAATTTGCAGTACCGCAGAAAAATCGGGCGTTTTGAGTAAGCAGGAGCAGAGCCTGCAAAGCCATAATCATAGTATAGCTCATAAGCATTCAAGGGGAACGATGGAAATCACCGGAGCACTATCAGGAACAAAAGACATTTATAACGGCGCGTCTGGAGCATTTACTATTAATTATGACCAAAATTCACGGCCGCGCTGGGAAGACGACAGGACAGGAACTTATGCTAACTGTAGCTTCGTTGCGAGCCGTAGCTGGACCGGCTATACGTCCAAACCGACAAACGACAATTCAGGAAGTACAGGAGACACGGAAACAAGACCAAGCAACTACTCCGTCAGAATATGGAAACGCACTGCCTAGGCGGTTCTTTTCCAAATTTTTATTGTGTAATTTTCTGGGCGAGATTCACTTCCGCCATCATCGTGTACTGTATGGGAATGAGAGCCATTCTCAGATGTGTTACCAGTCCATGTTCTTGAGGCTAAGAATGATATAGTTCTCGCGTCAGAATCCGAAACCATTCTAGGATTTGAACCTGAATAAGTACTGGAAACGTAGCAAGCTCCTGATGCCCTCATATTTACACCAAGACCGCTTATAGCGCCGGAAATCTCCATGTCGCCTCGGCCATGTTTATGTCCGCCTGCGGAATCCATTTCATGCGAGTGCGCTTTATTCTGGCTTTCCTGCTTACTCAAAACGCCCGATTTTTCTATAAAGGCTGCCGCGTTGCCGCCTGACGCACGGAAAAACGCTCCGTCATAGGAGATTTCCTCCCATGTGGAGAACTTTCCCCACAGCTCGTTCGGGCTTGCCTGCTGCGGGTACTGGACATAAGTGAAACCTATAGGATAGTTCATATTGAAAACAGAGATAGCAAGCTTTTCCGCCTCCACAGTGCCGTCGGCAATCTTGCTGTTGGTAACAGCCTTGTCAGCAATCTCCTGTGTTATGACATTCTTGTAGCCAGAGAACATTGAGTGCCATCCGTCAGAGAGGAATATGAACGCCTCCTCCCGCTTCGCCGGAATCTCGATGCCGTCAATGCCGCCGTCAAGTCCGCTTACTCCGCCCTTGACTGTAACAGCTCCGTCAGAAACGTTTATCACCCTTGCCTCACAGCCTAGAAAGTCCTCAGAGCTGTCATGCAGAGTGAGCGTTACCCCTACTGTCTTGACGACAAAAACAGCGTTGTGCTGTATCTCCGTTGTCTCTGAATCCTCGTTGACCTCGTATGGCCTCATTTTCCTGAACGGAAGCATGGTGTCATCGCAGCACTCCTTTGTGCTGAGGCCTCCTTTAAGTTTCTTTGTGCCAAACTCGTTGCTGTAAGTTCCTAAAGCAGGAAGCAAGAGGGAATCAAGCGTGCAGTCTATTTTCATATTGTTCTTCTCCAAGCAAAATTATTCCAGTTGTCAATGGCTGTACCTATATTCATTGTTTTTCCTTCATAGTCGAACGCAAGTACAGTCGCTGTGTTCTACAGGTTGGACTGAATAACGATTCCGCTGCATCCCTGCATCGTGTGGCTCTCATAGTACTCCCAGTTGACACAGAAAACGTGCGTCATGTGCTGAAACTGTCCAGCCTCAGCCATCGCAGGTGTGTAGTCTACAATATAAAGGGTTGTCGCTACCACACCAGGTCGGCGTATGAGCATTCGGCGAGCTTTATGTCTCAGCCCTCAAGTCTTGCAATAAGACGTCTTAGAAATTCTTTCAGTATGTTTTTTATCCCAGTAAACATTTATAAACACCTCCCTAATTTATTTTTAACACGCATAAGCGTGCTAATTTCTGATTTAATTTGTTGTTTTTGTGTATTCCAAAACAACAAAACCGTTTAATATTTGTTTTTCTTTTCCCATTACAACCATTAATTTATCATTATTAATTCTTAAAAATATATTTAAAATTGCATTATCTGTATCTGAATTTAATAACGGCATATACTGATTTTGAAAATCTTGCACAAATCCATAAAGCTGGATATAAGCAGAAGGTTTTAATTCTGATATATCAACTTCATACACTGTTCCTTTTGCAATTGCTGGTAATATAAAAACTTTTCTATAAATCTTTTTGCTGTCAATCCAAATCTTACCAGTATCTGTTTCATTCTGTGAATAGACAAGGCTTTTTTGTGCTTCCGCGTCTTGTCGCTTCTTGAACTCTTTCAGAATGGCTTTAATTCCCATGAACACTTTCTTCCTCCGTGCTGAAAATATCGTCAAAATCCTCTTCCGTAAGGCTTGGCTCTGATATTGCGCTTATCATGGATTTTATGCTCTCATCAGCGGTATGCCTTTCGTTTGCCTCTGCGCTTATCATGGATTTTATGCCAACAAGAAATGACGAGAGAGCCGCCTTGAGTCCGTCTATGCCAAGATATTTTTTCTCTCTGTCGCTCATGCTCCCTCCTTGAAAAGCTCGGCAGCCGCGGCAGAGGCATCGCTTTCCGCTATATAGTCTGTTCCTTCCATTCCGGCCTCCTCGAATATATTCGTCTCAAGTCCGTCCGCGTCAAGAATAAAGTGCTTCTTGTCTTTGTCCAGTGCGCCCCACGGAATTTTTGCGTCTGTGTTCCTTGAGAAACTTTCAAAGTCCTCCGCAACTGTTCCGTCAATAAAAAGCTCGTCAAGAACAAAGGAATTTTTCAGAGCCGCTCCGTCTTGGTTGAGGACAATATCAATCTCGTCAGAAGCCATCTCGTACCTGCCAAACTCAACGCAGATTTTATCAAGGCAAGCCATAATCTTGTCGTCCGACAGAACAATGCCGACATGCATCCATGTGTTCGGCTCAAAGGAAATGCCAAGCTGCTTGAACGACTTCACGTTGTCAGTGTCAGGCGACAAGTTTCCCTGCCCGTAGTGTATTATTGAGCTGCTTGCTTCCACCGGCTCGTTCAATACAATCACATCGCCAGTCTCCTCTATCTCCTGATTCCACGGAGGCTCTTTTGGCAGAGGCTCGTTAAAGTAAGGCTCGGTGTTTGCAATCGCAAGCCGGATCTTGTCGTTTGTTGTTCCGATGTCAAATAGAATCTGGTCTTCGCACCAGATGTACTGAACCCAGAAGTCAACAGTGAACACATTTGTCTTTTCAAGTGTTTTCTTCACCTGAAACTGCCCGAAGAGGGACTTCGCAATCTCCGAGTACGGAGCGACAGCAAGAATCGCCGGGCTGTAGTCCAGGTCTCCTGTCTGCTCTTTTCCGACAAGGGAAATTTCTCCGCTAGCCTCTATGTCAAGGTCACTCTGCTGGTTCTGGTCGTTCATGTCGGTGTCGAAGTGCCATACACGTGAGTTCGCTGAAAGATACTTTCTGCCTATGTCATGCCCGGCTTTTCTTCTGCCCTGTATGCTCATGTTGGTTATGACAAGGCTGCGGTCGGAGATAAGCGCATTGGCTATTATGCCTGCCGTTGTCATCTGCGATATTACAAACCACTCTGACTGGGGCGTTTCCCTGTGCTCGTAGAATGTGCCGACAGGAGTTATTCTCGTTCGGTCAAGTGAAGTCTCATCCTTGATGACAATAAGCTCGCCGTTGATGTTCGACGCTGTGGACGAAATCTCAAAGTTTCCAACCTTGAACTTGATGTTGTACTCATAAATCTCGCCGTTAATGATAATCGGGATGACCTCAAGATACTGGTCGTCGCCTCCTACACGCATAGCTCCCTGCCACCGCTTCTGCCCTGTCTTTTCATCAATGTTGGTTGAAAGATTCCAGAAGTTGTTGTCGTTTCCGGCCATGCTTCCCTGCCGGATTGTTCCAAGGTTGGCGGTGATTGACGACAGCTCTGTTATGTATGCCGACTTTGCGGTTTCGTTAGCTTTCACAATGTCGGCGATGTTCGTGCAGAGGGCTGTCTCAAAAACGCTGTCATTAGCATCGCTCTCATGCGCCTCGTTCGCAGCGGAAACCTTGAACTGATAAAGAGTGTCCTTTATGTCCTTCGTGGACTGCCCGAGCAGAGGCATTGTCTGCACATAGACATTGCCTGTCTCTATGAAGCCGTCCCCGTCCTTGTAGTTTGATTCGCTCTTGTACGGATCAAGGCTCTTGCCAGGCTTGAACCATGCGCCATCAGCATCGTCGGCGGGACGGCGTATCTGCACCTTGTATCTTATAGTGCCGTACTGCTCAAGGCTTGACTGCGGCTGGGACATCACAAGAGTTATGCTTCTGTCTGAATTTCTTGTGGCTACTTCCGGCTTCTCTACAAGCCAAGTTCCGTAGCCTGTTATGTCAATGCTCGCTTCCCGGTAATAAAGGCTCTGGATTCCTGCGACAGAAACAGCCTTGCATCTCACGCTCCAGCCAAGCAGGTCGCTTCTTTCCGGGTACTCTCCGCTCTGCCTGTCGAATGAATACTCAAGCCTTGAGCTGTCAGTCTTGTATGGCTGCCATTCATCGTCCTTCGACTTCCTTATCTCGAATACATAGCTGTATGGAACACCATACTCATAGACAGTGGTGGAATTTTCCATTTCGGCGGAAACTCCGTCCTGAGAGGCTCTGACTGACAGTCTGCTGTTGCTTCCTGGAACCCATGTGCCGTAGTTCTTGGCGTCGCACTGCTTTTCTGATTCAGACATGGAATCAGGCTTCTGCAATGTGTAAGCCTTTACAGAAACAGAGTAAAGCTCAACATTCCGCCCCTTCGCCTCTATTCCAAGCTCCTCAAGCTGCGCAAGCACAGACGCTTTCTCCGGGTAGCCGTCCTTGTCTCCGTCCCGGTCGAATATGTATTCAGCAGTGGCAAGAATCGCCTGGGATGTTTTCTGTATCGCCTCGCCTCCGTACATGAAGCTGACAGAGAACCTCACATCACCATACGTCAAGGATGTGTCTATGTCCCATGCGCTCTTGAGGCTTTCTTTTCCTGCGGATAGATAGCTCACTTCCACAGCCGGTGCTTTCCATGTGAGATATTTTGAGACATCTATCAAGACGGGCTCTGACCATTCGCTTTCCTTGCCGTAGATATTGACAGCCTTTGCCTTTATCTTGTACAAAGCCAGTTCGTCTTTCTCCGGATAAGAAACAGGAAAAGCTACTACAGCCTTGCCGTTTGTAGCTATCTCTATAGTTCCATTCTCATCATCTTCGGTGAAGAAGCATATTTCGTAGTATTTTATCTGGTTTCTGATTCCGCCAGCATCAGCTGGAATGTACAGGGAAACGCCGTCTTTCACCGCCATAGCAGAATGCACAGCTGGAGTGTCAGGAACTTCTGAATCATAGCCGCCGTCAACTATTCCGTGGATTTTCTTGTTTACATCGGCTATTTTTTCATCTGTATCGTCTATTTCATATGAGCCGGAATCCCTCTGCGGAATGTCGCAGACCTTTGAATCGAACTCAGGAATTTCACCGCTGTCGGCGTCGTAGATTCCGGACTGGTACGGAACAAGCGTAAGGTCGAACGTTCCGTCGCCGTTGTCTTTCTTTCCGAAGCATAAAGCCTGCGTTGTCTCTCGCTCAAAAAATCCGAAAGACACTATGTTGCCGACAGAAGGCATGGGCTCGTTCAAGTCTATATAGAACGGCTCTTTGAAGCGGAACACGCTTTGCTCCCCGGCTTCGCTTACCGTTACTTCCCTCGCAATGACTTTAGGCGCATGGATCCCGTCTGCAACTGTTATCTTGACGCCGTATCTCTGCGCAAGGTCGTCAACATACATATTTCCGTCAGTTCTTATGGCTGTTATATGCTTGCTGTCTGAATCAAGGATAAGCTCCTTTATCTCAGCCCCGTCTCCTATTCCTACAGAGATGGTGTCGTCCTGAATCTCAACCATGCTTCCTATGTCAAGAAGGTTGCCGTCTACAGAAACCTTTCTGTTCCATATCTCAGGGCGAAGCTTTTCCGTGGCAAGATAGTACATTCCGTTCTGGTAAACCTGCGCCGCGTCAGTCTGAAAAAGAAGCTCCATGGATTCATAGGTGAGATTCGGCTCGTCAGCCTTTGACTTGTCGTAGAGAACCTTTATCTCGTCAGTCTGCCACGTCATGCGGTTTACAAATTTTATCTTGTAGCCGTCAGGGAGGTCTGCGAAGCTCTTTGAGTTGCTCGCGCTCAGCACATTCTGGTTGTTCAGAACCATGACAGGAACAGTTCTTGGCTTGTCAATCCATGCGCCGTACTTTCTATCATTCAGGACAATCTTGGCTCTAGCTGTCTTTAGGACAGCTTCCGCAATCTCGCTTGTCTTTTTGGTTGACGTGAGCATTCCATCGCATCTGAATTTCGGGCTTGAATCTGATGAGCTTCTAGGCTGGCTGCACCACTCGTAAAGATGCCCTAGGCTGTCCATATCAAGCCTTGAATCGGGATATGCGTAGCTTCCCCTTGAGCTGTGCTGAAGGACGCGCAGAAGCATTGACGCCGGGTTGCTGTTGGCTGAAAGTCTGTCGCTCCATGATGAGCCGTTCCACGTCCTGCCTTTTGCCGTTACAATGCAGTTGATAGCGTCAAGCTGGTTCTTGAACTCAACCTCGTCAGCCTTTATCTCGAAGCCAAGCCTTGCGGTTATATTCCGTCTTGATTCTATCACAGGCACTTGCGGAACGATTTTTCCATGCTCAAGGCTCGCCTTATAGTCGTAGCACCATGTCCTTATGGCTGAAAGATAGAACGCGTCAGATGTTGATGATTCGCTGTCCTGCGGATTACTTCTGTATATTCTAAGTTCCGCAATCCTGTTCTTGCACTTCAAGGCCTCGTCATAGCTTAGCGTGCGCCTAGCCACAAAGCGCATGACCTTGTTCTTCTTCCTTGTGATTGTGCTTACGCTTCCGCTGTATGAGTCTGAGCCGACTATCCTTGCGAACGGCTGGTAGCTCTGGCCGCCGTCAAAGCTGATCTCAAGGCTTATGCCTACAGACTTGCTCTGCTTGTCGCCGTCGCTGTCGTAGCCGATAAGCCCTTGGGAAGTAAGCTCTATCTCTATTATGTGCGGATTTTTCGCGCTGAATCTCTCAAGCGTCAGCTTTGCTCCTCCGTTGCTTGGATGAAGAAGCTCTATGTTCAGCTGCTCCTCTATGACTTTTTGCGGGTATAAAGAAACCTCGCTTGCGTTCTGCCGAAGCTCCAGCTTTATTCCGTACTTCGACGCGTCCCATCTGCCGTCTATGTCTATAAAGCCGTTGTCTATCTTCGCCTTGTTGCTCGCAAGGTCGATGACACCCATCTTGAAGTCAGTGCATTGTATGCCGTTGTAGCCGAGCATATAGAGGGCATGGAATGTCTGCTCCTCGCCGTCGTCTCCGCTGATTGTGCTATATGGGCTGCCGCAGTAGTACGGAGTGAACTGGCTTTCCCCAAGTGCAAGCGGAATGACCTTGCCGTATCCGCTCTGATTCTTTGCACCTGTAAGAGTTGGAATTGACTGCAGGCTTTCAGTGTCGTTTGTTGTCGGCTCGTCGATGTCCATGAGCCATGACATGAAGTCTCCGAACTTCTTTCTAGCCCATCTGCCGAAGTCAGCCATCTTCTGCCCGAGCCATGAACGTTCGAACGCTTTTTTCACTCCTCCGGCAGGGAAGCATCTTATGGTGCAGATGTCGTTTTCGCGGAGGATATAGTCTGCGTCTGTCTGGAAGCCGTTGACAAAAATAACTGAATTCTCAAAGTCGGCATGGACGCAGTTTCTTACAGTCTGTCCAGGCTCTGTGGCTATCTGGCGAGGTTGTGTTGTGAATATGCTTTCAAACAGATTTATTGTAGCTGATGACCTTGTAGTACCCTTCTATTCTGCCTTTCCAGTGCCATAGCGGCTCTATGCAGACTTTGCTTCCTATTGTGGTGTGTATGAACATTCCATCCCCGATGTACACGCCCATGTGCCCTTCTATGCCTCGGCTTCTAAGCCCGACAATGCAGTTTACCATAGGTTCAGGGATTTTTTCAACAATTCTTTCCTTTATTTCATTCGACACATCGTATGACTGGCGCAGGGTGTCATAGTACAGGTCTGGAAGCTCTATGCCGTTGCGCCTAAGCACTTCTATCGCAAGCCCGTAGCAGTCAAAGCCCTCCTCCTTGCTGCGCCCGTGCGTCTTGTACTTTGTCCCAAGAAGGTCTGTGTAGCTTGCCAATCAGACAACTCCAGGACACGTAAGCTCATCAATCGTGTCGCATGGCATGACAATATCCATGCCGTCATCGAACTTCATTGTAAAAGTAAGCTCTGATTCATTCCATGATACATCTGAAAGAGTGTATTCAGTGTCATAAATCGCCTCTATGCCGTCAACAGAATAGTTCTCTGCGTACAGAATCGCTCCGACAACGCGGATTTTTCCGCGCTTCTGGGTCTGCCGTATTTTCTTTATCCATTCCCTGTTGTTGTATATGGCGGAGAATGTCAGCTTGCCGTCACCTATCTTGCTCTCTGTCTTGTCTGGCGGAGCTACGCTGAACGTGCAGGCTGTGTACGTGTTGCCCTCGAGCTCCAAGTCATCGTCAGAGTTCGCGTATCTGAAAGTGCCGTAGTCATCGTAGGTGATTTCAATGAGATATGGGAAGCTGGCGTGCACCTGCTGCCGTAGAATCTCGCTTTGAGCCTTAGGTGTCATGCCTCCTCCCACGTCATCGAGCATTCTATTATTTTTCCGCTCGTGTTGCTATAAGACGGCTCGCTTCCGGCAACGAACCTGTATTCCTTTTCATCTCCGCCGATTCTGTCTATCTGTGGAAAAGCGAATGAGTTGAGCCCCTTGTAGCACTCATGGTTGTACCATGAGTCAAAGATAAGATACTCGTCATAAGTGAAGCGCATCTTGACAGTAAACTGCCTGCTGCCCATGCTTGCGTAAAGCATCCTCTTGGGCTTTCCGCTCCTTGTCTTGTCCTCCTTGACGGCGTTAACGCTGCTCCAGCTTGTGCCGTCCCGGAGTATACGTTTTCTTACACCGTCCGGGAATTTTATCATTTTTTTTCTCCGTTTTGTCTTATTCTAGCACAAAAAAGAATTAAAAAGAACTGAAATCATTTACGAAAATTAAAAAGAATGTATAATTATCGTAAATCAATTTTTCATGGAGAAAATTATGAAGAAAATACTTTTAACAGTTATTGCAATGTTTTTGTCAATGTCAGTTTTTGCGAAGAAAAAATATGATGCAAAGGAAATAATGGGGTGGACACAAGAGCAGGTTATAGAGGCATTTGGCGAACCTAATGATATGGCGGAATCAGAAGGAAGCACTGTTAATTATAACTTCATATATCCAGAAATTAAGACTTCAAATATATGTTATTATTACAAAGGTTTTATGGTGTCATTTGGAAACTTTTTTACAGCGAAGAAAACTGAATCTGGATATGCTAAAGAAAAAAGCGTTCTTCTTGTCAATGCTGTAACTACCTCAAAAGATTGCACAGAACTAAAACTTCCATTTAATCTCACAACAAACGACACATTGGAAGATGTGCTTGATATATGCGGTGAGCCTTATATGAACTTTGGCGGCAATATTATTGATTACAAATACAAAAAAGTAAGAGTGTCGCCAAATGAAATTGGCTTAGATTTTCTAAAAGACGTACAAAGAATAGATATAGAGCCTACATTACAAATGTTTTTCGAGAATAACGAGCTTTGCGGCATATTCTATATAGAAACATATACGCTAAAGTAAGACCCTATATCGACACTCTTCTTCCTGCTACCGACGACTGCTGGGTGCTGTAAGCCCTAGCCCATCCGTTGTCGCCGTTTGCATAGTCCTCTGCAATCTTCTTGCTTATGTCTACAATAATATTTCCGAAGTCATCTTGCCTTGTCTGCACTTCCGAACTTGAGTAGTTGTTTATTGTAACGCTTACTCCAGAGCTTCCTCCGCCGGACATAAGCATCTCTGGTCTTTTCATCGCAATCAGCGTGTCCTGCGGAGACGTGCTGAACGTTCCGTGAGGCGTAAGTATCATGTCGTTAACGCCGGTTATCTTGCCGCTGTACGTGTCGGCGTTCACCTGCGCCTTCTTCGTGAGATAGTACTCCTCCTGCTCCTTTATCGCCGAGTACAGGGCTTTGTAGGCATCGTTCGCCGCCCTTATGCGCTCAAGCTCGCTCTGCCTCTCCTCGTTGACCTCGTAGGAAATGCCAAGGAAGCTGTACAGCCAGTCGGAGAATTTCCCTATCGGCTCAATGACTACGTTAAGCAGATTTATTATAGGTCTTAGGCTTTTCAGAAGAATATTGTTCATGGCGATGAGAGGATAAAGACCAATCTTTATGAGGCTTCCGACAAGACTGATGATAGGAGCAAACACTTCCGCCATCTCAACAAATATCTGCGTAACAGCCGCGAACACATCGACTATTTTCTGCAAGCCGTCTTCCCATGCCTCTAAAACCTGCGTAACAACGGAAAACGCATAGTCAGCCCCCTCAAGCGTCTGCATGAAGTCAAGGAGCATATTGGCGACTGCGGAAAGAGATGAAATCATCAACTCGCCGTTCTCGGAGAATGCGGATGCGAACGCTCCGGCGACATCGGTGCTTACTCCGTTGGAGTTTCCCTCGCTGTATTTCTGCGCCACAAGCGAAACTGCGTCCCCGAGGCCTAGCAAAGAGCTGTACTCGCCTAGGTTGAGTCCTCCGACAAATTCTTTGAAGTAGTTCATCTTCTCCTTGAGCGTCTGCGTTATTCTTCCTGTTTCGTCAAATTCAGTGCCAAGAGATTCAAGTTTCTGTCTGTAGCTGTTCATAAGCGGAACAAGTCCGTCAGCGGCGTTGTTGCCCTCGTTTATCGCCTCGTCAAACTTTTCCCTTATTGAAGTGTAGAGGGATTCAAGGCTTGTCTTTTCGTCCGTCTTGAACCCTGCTTTTTTATACGCTTCGTCTCTGCGGTCAATCAGGGACTTGTTCTTGTCGATAAAGAGGCTTGCGGCTGTCTTTGTGGTGAATCCTGTCCCCCACAGCTTTTTAAGGTCGCTGTCGTCAAGGCTGAACACCTTGACCATAGCCTTCTGCAAGTCGCTAAGTCCGTCCTTCCAGTGGTCGAAATTCAAGCTGTCTATCTGCGACTGGATGAATGACAGCCTGTCTTTGTATTGATTATAAAGTTCCTTGTCATTATCGAGGATAGATATAGCTTTTCCAATTTTAGAATCAGAAATTTTAATATTTTTGCCTGCTTCTATTTGTTCCTTTTTTGTCTCCAGCTCTTCAAGTTTCGCAAGGTACTCATCAGCAGGCTTGAGTGAATCAAGGAATTTTTCGTACTCCTCTTTTTTTCCCTGCCAGTAAACGTTTCTGCCAAGCTCTGTGAGTTGGCTGTCATAGAAGGTTATTCTGTTTTCAAGAATTTTTATTTCTTGTTCTAACTGCTTTATTTGATTTTCGTAATTTCCTAAAAGTCGTTCATCGTTTTTAGTAAATAAAG
>ERZ1035070.103-NODE-103-length-26628-cov-15.994016_pt1 | contig 26628 bp, 14 predicted proteins | sample MGYA00520603_ERZ1035070 | MGnify/ENA primary metagenome ERZ1035070 (study PRJEB33766, sample SAMN09781695) | gut metagenome | biome: gut microbiome | host: Homo sapiens | place: Madagascar | study: EMG produced TPA metagenomics assembly of the PRJNA485056 data... | reverse complement strand
TGAGATTTTCTAATCTTGTTTTACACCTTAATTATATATAGTTATCCTGAAACAATCTCATTCACCTCGTCAGTAACGACACCAATTATATTTACCTATTGTGCGTTTTGACATCAAGCAAACCGCACAGAGCGTTGAGTTTACAAGGAAAGGTTTGTCACGTTTGAAGTGGCAAACCTCCCTTTTATAGACTCATTTATTCATCTTCATCCCACAAACCCATCTTGTTTTGTTTAGAACGGAATGTATCGTCGAAAAGATCAGTAGGATCCTCTACACCAATGGATATACTGTTTTGTCCTTGGCCTGACCCAGCCATAATAACAGGTGGTTCTATACGATGAATCTCTATGATAGGTGTTACATAAATTGCCTTTTTCATATTGTAACTACTTTTTAAGTTGAACGAATTATTTAACAATCACTTTCTTGTTATTAACGATGTAAACACCGCTTGCGAGGTGTAAATCGTTCAAAGACTTGGTTGTAGCAACCAAGCGCCCCTGAAGGTTATAGACCTTTACAGTCTCATTACCATTTGCGATAGTAGCAGCATTGATGCCAGTGGACTCACCGCCAATAGCAAGGAGAATAGGCCTTGCCTCTTGTGCTTCGGTCAAAGTTAAGTAAGCAGAGAAGGCATTAATCTTCGCAGTTTCACCGCCCTTTTGGAATAAACCGTCAGCATTCAAACCATATTTGCCTGCTGCAGAACTTGGAGTATAAGTGCCAGTGAAAGGATTGCCCATCTCTGCAGGAGTATTGACTACGCCCTTATCTGTGAAATTAAGAGTTTCTTTTGCATTTGCTTCATCAAACTGAGCAATGAAAGGTATATTGGCATCAACATAAGGTTTCTTATCGAAATTGATGATGGTGTTGCCATCCTTTTCTTCAGTTCCTGTAAATGTGGCTATGGCTTGCGCACCTAAATCTTCCTTTGAAACATAGAAAGGCAAGCAAAGAGTGTTCTTGCCAGCATATACTTGGCGAGTGATAGATACGTTTGCTGCATTGAAGTCTTCTGGGATAGCGAAAGACTGTGCATTGGTAAGAACCAAATTAGCACAATGGCCATTGGCTACTATGTTGTTTGCATTGTATGCCTCATCAGCAAATACAAGAACATTTGAGTGTTCACCACGCATAGCGTTGACATCCACATCCTTGGTTGTAGTGCCTCGCATATCAATGGAAGTAATGCCGGCATTGAGCTTGCCAGCCAATGTTGCAAAGTCGTTGTATTCTACTTTCTGCCAATCACCATCAGCATTCTGGCATTCGCCTTTCAACCATGCACCTGTGAGTTTGATATTACCACCAAGACTACCATCGCTAATACTTCCCAGTAAAGCTTCACCTACCTTTGGAGCATCCTCTATCTGGATGTTGTCGATATAAACTACTTGCTCACCATCAACGTTATCTGTTGTTGGGTATATGGTAATCTCTGTAGGAGTTCCTTCTGCATTGTTGGTAGAAAAATCGAAGTAGAGTTTGCGCCATTCACCAGCTCCATCATACCAAGCAACGACCTTCTTCATGACATCATTACACTTGATTTCCACTCGGACATTGCTGTTTACCTCCTTTTTAATCATTAAAGAGAGACGCTTGCTGTCAAAAGCATCGCATGTGAGACCTTTGGCAGCAGAACCATTATTCCATTCATTGCCTGTAATGGTAAACTTGAGACATTTATCTGAAGTGTTGATTCCATCCTTGGATGGGTTTTCTACAACTTCTCGGTTACAGCGCTCCCAAAAGTCACCTTCAGAGCTGATATCGTAGTTCTCACCATTCCAAAGAACAGTCTGTCCAAACATGGTGGCTGATACCATCAAAGCAAAACTAAAAGTAATAATCTTCTTCATTTTATTCAGGGTTTAATTTTATATATAATATGTATTATTGGACTAAACAGAGCCTATGCCTATAAACAAAACATAGGCTCTGTGATATGCAGGAGATTAGTACTGGCTAATCTTCAAGTTGCTAACTGTGATGTTTCCACCATAGTTGTTGATACTCCAGCAGTTCTTCTGGATGCCATAGATGCGGTTGGTATAACAAACTGTATCATTGATATACATCACGCAGATGCTATTGTCAGTGTAGATGGTGATATTATACACGTTGTCACTTGGACGAGCAAAGTTGTATCCATCAATGCCTTCAATGAATCCCTTGCCACCATCGCCTTCTTCCTCAAAGTTAACCTTGCGACGAGTATCGCTCTCAGGGTTGACAACCATCGTATAGTATTTTTCGAATGTCGTAGCATCATCTGCATTGCTCTTTGTTCCACGAGCCAAAGAAATACCAAACTTATCCCATTCGTTGGAAGTTGTGACTGTGAAGCTAATCTTGTTGTGATAGCCGAGGCGACTCATGAGCATGTAGGCATTATCGCCCGACAAGGTATAAGTGCCGCCAGAAGCAGTCATGCCATTTTGTTCCTTGACCTCAACCTCACACTCCTTGTTATATTTATTACTGATAGCTTCCACCTCACCGAGGGTCAGCGTACCATCCTCATGCTGAATCAACTTATGAGCCACAAGATTACCAGCCCATTCTGGTTCAGCAGGAGATGCACCTACTTCGGTGTTGTCCTTACCCTTTCGAGTAGGACACCATCCCCAGATATAGCGGTTGGTACCATCGCTTGCTGTCTTGCCTGCATAGAAACCACGACTATCCAAGAAGCCTTCATGGTCATCAGGCCAAATACCAGCATCGTTGGCTGTGCAAGCCTTCAACTCGTCGAGAGTTCTGCCCTTGAAGTACTGAACCTTGCGCATAAAAGAACTCTTGTCGCTATAGACCATATACCACCAGTCGCCCATTTTGAAGACATCAGGGCACTCATAGAAACGATCCCACATCATGTTCTGGAATGTACCATTGTCTTCCCAAGACTTCAAGTCGGCAGAGATGAAGTCGGCAATAGTACCCTTACCATTCTTGATAGTAGCAACCAACATGTGATACTTGCTATCGTCACCTTTGAAGAGGAATGGATCACGGAAGTCATTCTTGCTATAGCCGTAGTCATCACCTTTCAAGATGAAAGACTTACACTTGGTCCAAGTTTTGAAATCGGAAGAAGTGGCGTACATGATAGCTTGCCCATTATCAGAAGCAGTTGGATTATACTTGTTTCCTGTGTAGAAAGTATAGTAGAGCTTGCTGCTTTCATCGTATATGGTAGAACCCGTTCCGATTGCCGCATCCTGTTCATTGATGTTGCCACAAGATACCAACTCGCCAAGCGACTCATAGTTGGCAGCATCCTTGGTGCTTACCGCCCAAATTGGGTGGTAAGTGCCTGCTGGATTAGGACGGAAGTCCTGCAAGTACATTATCTTGAAGTCACCAGCCACAGGGTCGTAGAAAGGCATTGGGTCACCCACATAACCAACAGCTGGCTTGTAATAAGTGCCTTGTGCTATCTCATCGGTAGAACTGAAGTAAGAGGTCGTAGACCAATCTTTCTGCTCTAATACAGCATCGTCGTCGCTACATGAAGCGAGAGGCAAAACGAGGCATGAAGCCAATATGATAGAACTTATCATTGTTTTCATTTTGATTCAATTTTATTTGTTCGTAAGATATTTGAAAGCATTCGCCGTCATGATGGCTATGTTCTTGTGGAAATTCTCTGTATAGTTCTCGTTTACACTATACCAGTCGTAGCAACCAGAACCGATACAAAGTGTCTTACCAGAAGTACCTTCAGCTGGGAACTCCCAAACAACGATTGCACCATCACCGCCATAACCAAGGTCGATACCACCTGTAGCTTCTCTCCAAGCAGCGTAGTCTGCATAACCACCCCAATCTGAGCCAATATGCCATTGTGCTACAGAGTTGGTGATACGGTAACCAGTGTCTGTAGTATAGACGCTGTTGGCATCGTCACCCTTTACTAAGTTCTGGTAGAGAGCATGATCAGTATGACCATTCATCTTGAAGTCCCAAGGGCCATTACAGGTTTCTGCGTCAGCTTCCACCTGACCCCAGCAGTTGTTAGGAACACCTCCATTCTTAGCTATACCAAGCTCACCAGGCATATTGGTTGCATAGCGTGTGAAGAGGAATGAACCACCATTCTTGTGGAAATCCTTCAACTGTGGAATAGCCTCCAAAGCCTCAGGTGCAGCCTTCTCAAAGTTGCTCTTGCCATCTACACCACCATCCTTGTGGAAGTGCCACCAGATGACCTTGCAGTCGCTCAAGTCGATACTGCCGTTCTTTATGTCGGTGAAGGAAGCGTAGAGTGAGTTTGGAACGTTCTGCAACATCCAGTTGCAAGCAGTCTTTTCCTCGATATTCAACTCATCCATGCTCTGTGCAAGACCTACATAGAGAGCCTGTGGCTTGTCGATTTGCTTGACGGTCACGGTGTAAGTGTTGCTTGCCGTGTTGTTGTTTACCGTGTAAATCACAGGATTGGTGAAGTCTGCAGCGATGCCCGAAGCAGGAGAGATGGTTGCATTCTCGCTGTAGGCGATGGTTGGAGTCAAGTTCTTGATGTCCAAAGAGGCAGGAACATAGACCATGATGGTCTTGGTGTCCTCATTGATGGTACCTACGTAGGTGTCATTGATCTTGAAAGAGGTAATCTTCGCCTCGTCTCTCTGAACCTTGATGGTCCAGTAGAGATATACATCACCATTGGTGACATGTACGGCTTGTGGGGCAGACATATTGAGCTGGTCGTTTACATTGACGTTACTCTTTGCACCATCGCTGAGGCTCAACTTGGTGACACTCATTTGAGAGATGTCGTAGGTCTCTGGCACTCGCACGGTTATCGTGCGAGTAGTCTTGTCGATGGCACCATCGTAATTGTCGAGAGCCAATTCCGTAATGGAGCAGCTTCCGCTCAGATTCAAATCTGAAACATTATCATCACTGCAAGCAGTGAGGGCCAAGATGGCCATGAGCATAAATAAAATCTTTTTCATATTACCATTCTCCTATGTTCTGGGTGTAATGTCCGTTTGATGCTGCCACCTGTGAGTAAGGTATTGGCAAATATTCATTCTTGTTTTTGGTGAAGTGGGCTGCGCCATAGATGGAGCAGTTGTCACTCTCGCCTGCGAAGTACTTGTTGAGTACGGTGTCGGCATCTCCCCATCTTACGAGGTCGAAGAAACGTTCGCTCTCCATACCCATCTCCAATCGACGCTCCATCTTGACAATCTTCAGAGCCTCGTCTGCGCTGTAGTTACCATCGTAGGTAGAAATGTTGAACTTCACGCCGTAGTCGCTTGGATAGTTGGCTATCATGCCAGTACTCTGCTTAGCACGTTTGCGGATGTCGTTGACCAAGGTGATAGCCTTGCTTGACTCTCCCAATTGAGCATAAGCCTCAGCACGCTCCAACATTACGTCGGCATAGCGGAAGACGATGCGGTTCATGGAAGTTCCCCACCAAGAACCCTTGATAAGGTATCCACTCTCTGGGTCCACATTTTGCTTCAAGGTTACATAATAACCATAGAGACCATTGGAACGGCTCCATGTAGAGCTCTCGTCCATGATGAAGTTTTTATTAAACTCGTATGGTAAACCAGGGATTCCCACTGTCAAGAAGAGACGAGGGTCAGCATAGTCTTCACTCTTGTCGTAGTCCTTATTATTAAAGGTGTCGAAGAGTGGATGGCCATCTGCATCTGTACGGAAGGCGTTGACCAAATTCTGACTTGGCTTGTAGAAGTCACAACCACCATCGGTAACACCAGGGATGTTTGGAACAATCAGACCATAGCTCCAGTTCAAGTTACCATACTTGGTACCGTCGTTCATAGAGTACTGCATTGCCCAGATGCTCTCCTTGCCATTCTCATACTGTGGCTCAGGACGGAAGTTGTTGTGGAAGTCACTTTCCAAGCCGAAACCACCAGCGGTGTAGATAGAAGGATCGCTATATTCGATGACCTTATTGAGGTCGTCTTTGTTGATGCTTGTCACCTCATTCTTTGTTGGATCATCCTGACGATAAGCCTTGTAGAGATACAACTTGGTCAAGAAGGCAGCTGCGGCAGCCTTGGTAGGACGCCCCTTGTCGCTCTGTGTAACAGGGAGTACATCATAGGCAGCCTTCACATCGTTGATAATCTGCTGCCATCCTTCATCATTTGAGAACTCCGTGTTGGAGAGATTGTTGTACTCCTCCTGACTGAGGTTGGCATTCATGATGAAAGGAATATTCTTGTACAGACGTTTCAAGAGAAAGTGAGCATAACCACGGAGGAACTTCATCTCGCCAAGGCGTTGTGCCTTCAACTGGTAGCTGTCGTCAGTCTGCTCAAGCAGGGCGATGGCAGAGTTGACACGAGAGATACTGTTGTAGAGGCGCACCCACATATCGTTGATATTCCAGTTGGTGGTCAACACACCCTGCTCAATCTCCAACTGGTGGAACACGTCACCATCGCTGGTACCGTTGCCACCTTTGTAGGCATCGTCGCTGCGCACGTCAAAATTCCACATGGAGAATGAAGAGTTAACGTCTTCGGCAGTGGTAAAAATAGCATAAGCCGAGATAACGAGGTTATCCACATTGCTTGGGTCCTTCACCTGATCGTTGTCCAAGACGCCTTGAGGCTTCTGCTCCTCCAAAAAGTCGGAGCAACTTGTCGTACCAGCGAGGGCTAGAACCATGAGGGCTGAATATAATATATTTTTCATTTTGATGATTCTTTTAGAATGTTACGTTAAGACCGAATGTGATATTGAGAGGAATAGGGTACCCATAGTTTGGATTCTCTGGATCTACACCTGTGAAGCTACTGCTCTTGACAGTGAACAAGTTCTGTGCACTGACATACATGCGCAAGCGTTGCATGGCGAGTTTGGATGCGATAGTCCGTGGGAAGTTGTAGCCAAACTGGATGGTGCGCAGCTTCAAATAGCTTCCGTTCTCAACCCAATAAGATGACACACGCTTCTCATTGTTGTTGTCAGAGAGAGACAGGGCTGGGACGTTGCTGTCAGGATTGCTTGGACTCCAAGCATCGAGCAAACGCTTACCCTTGTTCAAGAAGCCGATATTAAGACCTGCCCAAATATCAGTCTCCTTCTTCAAGTCAGAGATGATGTCAACCCCCTGTACGCCCTGGAAGAACGCAGTGAAGTCGAAGTTTTTGTACTCCAAGTAGATGTTGAAACCGTATGTGAAGTCTGGAACAGGGTTATAGATCCAAGTTTGGTCAGCCTCTGTGATTTTGCCGTCGCCAGTTAAGTCCTTCCAACGGATACGACCGAGACCTGCGCCTTCCTGTGTGGCGTGGTTGTCAATTTCTTCCTGGCTCTTAAAGATACCGTCTGCTACATATCCAACCTGGGCACCCATAGGATGTCCGATGACGCTCTTTACACCATTACCACCGAATGTACCATTGGCTGCAACAGTAGTTGGCAATGCAGTAATCTTGTTGCGATAAGAAGAGATGTTGGCTGTGATATCATATTTCAAGCCAAAGTGTGTCTGGTTGCGGTAACCGATGTTGAACTCGAAACCACGGTTTTCCATCTCACCTGCATTAATCCACTGAGAACTACCTTCACCCATTACGGCAATACCAGGCATATTGACGAGGATATCCTTTGTCTTCTTGAAGTACCAGTCAAAGTTACCATACAAAGTATTGCGGAAGAAAGCGAAGTCGAAACCAAGGTCGGTCTGTGTGGTCGTCTCCCACTTGATATTGTCGTTACCTATTTGATTACGCTTAAAACCAGAAGGCAAGGTGCTACCACCATTGGTACCTGCGATGTCGTAAGAAGTACCGTAGCTCTGCCCACCATTCTCGTTGACACCATAGTTGCTCACATAGAGAGTGTAACGAGCGAGGTTGTCGATTTCCTGGTTACCAGTCTGTCCCCAAGAAGCACGAATCTTCAAGTCGTCAATCCAAGAAGCCTTCTTTAAGAAGTTCTCCTGGTTGATACGCCAACCTGCAGATACGGATGGGAATGTAGCGTAGCGGTTGTTCTTACCAAAACGAGAGCTACCATCACGACGGATAGTGAAAGATGCCATGTACTTGTCTGCATAATTGTAGTTAGCCTTGCCAAAGAAAGATACGAGGGAGTAACCAGAGCCACTACCATATGCCTGTGGATTGGTAGTACCTGCATCTGGCCACATATAGTCAGGGTTCAAGATAGAGAAGCCTTCCTTGTATCCAGAGAAGTAGATGTCGTCTTGTCGGTTCAACTCCATACCAGCCATCAAGTCGATACGGCTCTTGCCCAATTCCATATTATATGTAGCAACGGCATTCCACATCCACTTGGTCCAATGTTCCTGCTTTGCCTCAACTCCATTTTTATTATTGGCAACGTTGCCTTCTGTCACAGGATAGGTGAAGATGCGCTGTTGCTTCTGTGAATAGTCAAGACCAAAGGTGGTACGGATGTTGAAGTCCTTGAAAGGATTGAGGTTCAAGTAAGCATCACCAAACATACGCCAATAAGTATAGCGGTTGTCCTTGTTACGCTCCAATACAGCCACAGGATTGTAACGGTCAGGATAGCCGCCTACAGGACCAGCATAGTTACCATCCTCTGTATAGATAGGAAGAGAAGGATTGAACTGCAATACATTCTGTAGAAAGCCACCTGGAGCTTGCACCTCGGAAGTGCGATTCAAGGTAAAGTGCTCGCCTACGGTCAGCATTTTGTTCTTCAAGAGTTTATACTCTGTGTTCATACGAGCAGAGAAGCGATTGAAGTCAGAAGTCTTGATGATACCGAGGTTCTTGTAATAGCCTAAAGAGAAGAAACTGCTTCCCTTGTCAGAACCATTGCTTACAGAAACATTATATTGCTGGATGACACCTGTGCGAGTGGTTTCATCAAACCAGTCTGTATCGGCAGCAGGAGTGGTGCCTGCGTCATCCAAGTATTTCTTCATGGAGATACCATTGAGCACAGGAGTACCCAAGGCGTTGTATCCCCAGTCATAACGATAGCCAAGACCGTTGGTGTTAGGATCCATACCGTCATTGACGTATGCCTGCCACATCACCTGTCCATATTCCTTTGCATTCAAGACCTTCATCTTATGTGCATAGGTGGAAACTGCGATAGAACCATCGAAGTCAACCTTAATCTTTCCCTCCTTACCTTTCTTGGTAGTGATGATGATAACACCATTGGCGGCACGGCTACCATAGATAGAGGCAGAGGCAGCATCCTTCAATACCTGGATGCTCTCGATGTCGTTACCATTTAGTTCGTGCATACCAGCTTTTGTTGGAATACCATCGACGATGTAAAGAGGGTCGTTGTTATTTAATGTTCCAATACCACGAATGCGAACGGTAGCAGTACCAGATGGTGAGCCATCAGCAGAGATGTTCATACCAGGAACACGTCCTTGGAGAGCTTTGATAGGGTTGTTTTCATTCTGTTTTGCGATGTCATCCACGCTTACCACAGATATAGCACCAGTCAAGTCTGCCTTACGCTGAGTAGTATAACCTGTGACAACGACCTCATTCAAATCGTTGGCTGCTTCTTGGAGTACAACATTCATACCATCAGCAGCTTTAACCTCTTGAGTTTGGTAACCAATATAAGAGATGACAAGGGTAGCCCCAGGCGTACACTCCACATGGAATTTACCATCAAAGTCTGTTACCGTACCTGTCTTGGTGCCTTTCACCATGACAGACGCGCCGATGACAGTCTCTCCTGTAGCATCCTTAATGACACCACTTACATTAACCTGTTGTGCACTAACCATGGTACAAACAGTACAGAGCGCAGAGCTCATTAGTAATTTTGAAAGATTGTTCATACTATTTCTAACGTTTTAAGTTTCAAAATTGTTTTGTTTTAATTTCTGCTGCAAAATTATATAAAGGTCTGAACATCATGTATAAAATATCTTTCACAAGATACAATAATTCGTTCATTGTAACATATTTGTTAGCCAATGAACGAATATTTCAAATAAAAGTTGTACCTTTGCACCTATGATTGTTACGATAGAATGGATGGAAGAGTGGTTTAAGCGTTTCGACCACGACTACTTCGGCGGCAAGCTGCCCGTTCCGGAGCTGGGGCTGACTCGTGCCAAGACCCGACTGGGGCAACTTTCCTTTAAGCGTGCCACCCGATGGGGGCGCACCAAGCTCTATAACTTCAAGCTCTCCATGTCCACCTATTATGATATGACCGATAAACAGGCGAAGAGCGTGTTGCTGCATGAGATGATACACTACATCATCGGCTACACGGGGCTGAAGGATACATCAGCGCACGGCATCGTGTTCCGTGGCATGATGGACAATCTGAACCGCAAATACGGTTGGGAAATCCGTGTGATGACCTCCACCAAGGGATGGAAAGTGAGCGAGCAGGTGCAGGAGAAGAAGAAAGCCAAGGGACCACAAACCTATCTGATGCTAGCCATCGAGATGAAGGATGGCAAGCACTATCTATCGCGCGTGAACCCTAGCTTCGCCCGAACCATAGAGAGCAAGCTTCGCATGGTAAGGGAGATCAACTCCCATCAGTGGTACACCACCCAGGAACCTTACTTCGAGGATTATCCACAGGTGAGAAGCCTGAGGGGCAGAAGAATCTCGAAGGCCGACTTTCAGAAACTGCTAAATGTTCTGACACCAGTAGAAGGATAAAATGAGGCATTAGCTCTTTACGCACATGAAAATATTTTTTTAAAAGAATTGCCATATTGCCATATATTGATATAACAATCTATAATACTGATACTTACATATATGGCAATACTTTTTAAATTGTTATAATTTGCCATATATTGCCATAAAATTGGACAAAAACGTAGAATATTTATATAAAACAGAGTAGAATATCGAGAAAATTAACTATTTTTTAGAACAAAAACCAGCCATTTTCTCATCAGAAATCGCTCGTTTTCTCCCTTTTCATCTAAAATAATACTACGATGTGCTCAAAATTACATCCTCGTAGTTGTTGGAACTGCATCCTCGATGTGATGGCAAGGACATCCTCGATGTAGTAAGAACGACATCCTCGTAGTAGCCGGAACGATATCGAGGATAAAAAATCCATTCATCCCCATATAGGAAAAAGACCTCCTTTGCGGTTGGCGTTAGCCTCAATTGCGGTCGAGAGAAGGCTCTTTTGCGGCTGAGAAGAGCCTCTTTCCAACCGCAAAAGGAACTCTTTCCAACCGCAAAAGAGCCTCTTCTCAACCGCAAAAGAGCCGAAATAGGATTCATTAAAACAAATCTTCCATCCTAACCTCTTTCTGCACAATGCCACTATGCTTGCCGTACGCCACGCCATAAGTGATTGGCACCGAAAAAATACACTTTTCCTACGATTTCACCCATTAAAAACTACACTTTTCCTATAAAATCGGGTGTCCAAAACTACACTTTTCCGAAAAATGCCTAGGAATTGACATCGCCTGGGAGGATACCGTATTCGTCTTTGAAGCACTTGGTGAAATAGGATGGAGCGGAGAAACCGACCTCGTAGGCTACCTCGGAAATGCTCATGCTGCGAGATTCCAAGAGACGATGAGCCTTTGCCAAACGAGCTTTGCGAAGAAGATCTACTACTGATGAACCCGTCATCGCCTTTACCTTGCGATATAACTGCACTCGGCTCAAGCCTATCTGCTTGCCTATCTCCTCCACGCCAAAATCGCTATCGCCCAGATTTTTCTGGATGATAGATTGCAACTGCTTGATAAACTGCTTGTCCCTGTCATCAAGATGCGACTCCTCGATCTCCTTCTCGGCAGAAGGAGAGGATTGATAGACATTCTTCAGCAATTTGCGTTGCTTCAAGAGATTCTCAATGCGAGCCAAGAGCACCTTGCTATGGAAGGGCTTGGTGATGTAAGAATCGGCTCCATGCTCATACCCCTCGGCACGCTGCTCCTCCAAGTTCTTCGCCGTAAGCATGATGACAGGGATATGAGAGGTGGCAGTATGAGTCTTCAATTGCTCGGTAAACTCCAAGCCATCCATCACTGGCATCATCACATCACAGACCACCAAGTCAGGCACTTCCTTCTTAGCCAACTCCAAGCCCTCCTTGCCATCGGATGCTTCCAATACGAAATAGTCTTCTTGCAAGAGGGTACGCTCATACTGGCGAATGTCATTATTATCATCTATTATTAATAAGGTAGGCTTGTTGACCTGGTCCGTTATCACCTGTTGGAGTTTTCCACTATGTTTATTTCCATCGTCTATATATTGCAATACGCTCTCATTTATTACATTTTTACCATCTGACGATGAGATACTTATAGAGTTTTCCACATTTTCCGCATCATCGTGGATAACTTCTCCACCAGCCTCCTGCTGACGAGGAAGAAGTACGATGAAGTCGGAACCCTTGCCCACTTCACTCTCCACCCGGGCTGAGCCATGATGCAAATCCACAAATGATTTGACCAGAGCAAGTCCAATGCCCGTACCACTGGCTGCCCCCTTAGCTTGGAAGAATCGCTCGAACACCTTCTGTGCCTCCTCCTTGGCAATGCCTTTACCAGTGTCACGTACATCTATTCGAAGGAATTTATCTGCCGATGCAGATTGCGAAGCTGAAGCATCAGAAGCAGCCACATCGCATAGAGACACATAGATATCTCCACCCGAAGGGGTATACTTCAGGGCATTGCTCAAGAGATTGAACACGATGCGAGCCAACTTCTCCTTGTCAGCTACCATCTCATGAGAGCCAGAGAAACCCTCCACATCCAGATGAAGCTGGATATGCTTGCGCTCTGCGGTAAGTTGGAAATCGCCCACCCACAGGGTCAGGGCTTTCACGATGTCGAAGCGATAGAGCTTGAGTTCCATCTTGCCATTCTGTATCTTACGGAAATCGAGGATGCTGCCCACCAACTGTTGCAAGGCAATGGCATTGCGCTGCACCATCTTGAGCAGTTCGCGGCTCTTACCCTTGATCTTCGTATCCTCCAAGAGCATCTCCACCGGGTCGGCTATCAGCGTCAATGGCGTGCGCAACTCATGGCTGATATTGGTAAAGAACACCAAGCGAGAGTGGGTCAGCTCCATCACCTCCTCATTCAGTCGCTTCAACTCCTCATTGAGACGTACTTTTATCACATAGCCACGGAACACCAATGCCGAAGCTATGATGACCACCATGAGGAAAACCACCAAGATGATGAGCAACACTCGCTGCGAATGATACTCCGTGAGATACTGGTCCACACGTTCATGGAGCGTAGACAGATTTGCCTTCTGTCGCTCAGCATCTTGCTCCTGCATCAAGGTAAGCAAGGCATTTTCCTTGGTAATAATGGAAGTATGCAAGTAATTGTCCTTATGATACGGCTGATGGCGTAAGATTTTCATAGCCAAAGCGATAACCTCGTCTCCCTTGGTAGGATAAAGGCAAGAGGCATCCAGCACTCCATCACGTACCATATCCAATCCTCCCCCTTCATTAGCCATGGCATCCACACCCGTAAACTTATAGATCCGAGAAGGCGCAACCACACGAGCCACCTTGACGGCACCTGCCGCCATACGGTCATTATGCGAGAAGACATAATCGAAATCCTGCACTTTCTTTAAGATACGGCGCATGGCTTTCTCTCCACTTTCTTGTTTCCAATCGCCCGATTCTGAGGCTACCACCTGGATACCAGGATAATCCTTGAGCGCAGCCACAAATCCACGGTGACGGTCGATGGCGGGTGAAGATCCATCCAGACCTCTGATTTCCACCACTCTACCCCTGCCATGAAGACGCTGGGCTATAAAGGTGCCCATCAACTTGCCTATGGAAAAGTTATCGCAACCGATAAATGCCGTATAGTTCTGGGGACTACTCTTACGGTCGAAGAGTATCACTGGAATACCTTTTTCGTGAGCACGATTGATGGCTGACGATATGGTATTCAGCTGGTTAGGAGATACAATGAGAAGATTCACGCCCTCATCTATAAACTGATTGATTTGCTGAATCTGCTTCTTGCTATCGTCATTGGAAGATGCCAAGCGCACGGAGAGTGAGTCGTTGAGATACTCTCCCATCTTCAACTCAGCATTCAGCTTATCGCGCCAAATATCATCGGAGCATTGCGACACACCTATCACATACTTGCGAGCATTGTTACCAGAACAGCCCACAAGCAAGATCAACATCAGGCATATAATAATCGAATGAAAAAATCCTATCTTCTTTATCATAATATACATAGTTAATGGTTATGAAATCACATGACAAAGTTTGTTGATATCCGCATCAAACGCTTCTACATTCTTTGCCCTCCTACGCATAGCCGACTTGTAATTGTAGATGGTCTGTGTGGAATAGAACAGCAGGGTGGCTAGCTCCTGACCATCGGTTACCCCCAAACGCATCAAGGCAAAGATGCGCACTTCCTTGGTCAGACTGTTCGGAGCAGGCAAAACAATCTGCTTATCAGGCAGAAGGAGTTGATTAAACTCATCTACAAAGTTAGGATACAGCTCCATAAATGCTTTATCAAAACGGATATAGAAGTTCACTGCCTCTTCCTCTGCCAGCTTATAACTATTGATGGCTGTGAGCAAATCACCAGTCTGCTTAGCCTTAATCTTACGGCTCACCAACTTGCGATAATCATCCAACTTCTTGATATACACGGCACTGATATCCATAAAAAGGCGCATATAGGTCTCACGCAGTTTATTGGTATTCAAGAGTTTACCATTCAATTCCTCCAAAAGAGTATTCTGCGATTTCACCTCCTTACGGCTCTTGGAGAGACGCTTGTTCTGCTTGAAAGCGAAGAAAGCCAAGGCGAGGAAACAGAGCGAGAGTACGCTGACCACCACTAAGAAAGCCGTGACGATACGATTCTGGCGCACCTCCGTCTGATGATTGGTCTCAGTAATAAGCGGTAGGATGCGAGAAATCTCCACCATGCGGAGTCGGTTGTTGTAGAACTGCGCATCCTCCATGGAGCACTTGATATATCTCGCAGCACGCTTGGAGTATTTCGGATTCTTCTTATATAAATAGGTGGAAAACTCCTGCAGAGCCAAGTTTTCCTTCAGAGGACAAACGATGTCGGAAATGGCAGCCTCCACGATATACTTCTCATAAAGCTCCGTTTCTCCCTTCGAAAGGTAGTATCTTGCCACACCATAGGCTGAAGAAGCATGCACTCGGGCATTGACGGGACTCATTTCCAGTGCCTCCATGTAATAATCAAGTTCCTTCTTACCTGATGGATGGGTGATAAACTCCATCTCTCCCGAGAGATAATAGTAAAGAGCAGACTTCTTGTTGTCCATATATTGGATGGACTTGGCAAGGTAAAACTTCTTCTTATCCGTATAATACCCCTTATATTGGGAATTTTCACAGAAAGATGCCCAATAATTATACACCCAAGTGAGCGTATAATAGTAATATTGGAGCAGTTGGGATGACATTCGCTGGGTATCCATCGAAAGCAGCGAGTCTTCTGCCTGGCTATAGAATCCCCCAGTAGACAGCACGGCAGCACTATTGATCTGATTGAGATGGATATAATATTCATCATGCCGCTTCACGGCTAGCTGGAGCCCCAGGTTGGCATAGGTCATCGCCGAGTCGTATCGAAAGGTATAGTACTCTCGATATATCTGATGATACAACTGGAGCTTTCGCTTCCCATCGGTGGTATTTGACACCTCTAGCTTTAGCTGCTTCAATTTGTTTTCCTTACGAGCCTCATATTTGCTACGTTCAGCAATGTATTGGTCCAAACGAGCAAACAATTCCTTCTCGTCTACACCAGCAGAAGAGGCATGTGTATGGATGGGCAAAAAGAGCATCACAGCACAACAAAAAAGACATCTTATTAGAGTTTTCATCGCCATAAGCTTTGTTGTTAATCGTTTTTACAGTTTACGGATGCAAATATACAACTATTTTTTCTCTTTTCACTATCTACTCTCATAAAAAGTTTTAAAATTCAAGATGTTCTGATTTATAGAGCTTTACAACTTACAAAAACATACTCATCATCTACTCACGACCTACACACCGAAGAAACCGAAGAAAAATCTCTATATCTTTGCAACCGAAAACGAAACAAATGTTCAAACAGAATAAACAATTATTATTATGCGTCTTAAAATAAAAACTTTCTCAATGGTTTTGGCTGCCATGTCAGCCTCAACGTACACCATGGCTCTTCCTTCACATAATAAAGAAGAGAAGACAGCAAACAACAAAGAGAAATCTGAGGTAAGCACCAAGGAGGAATCAGTAGAAAAGAACAAGAAAGAAGAGCGCAATGTGATGCTCAACGCTGCTGATGCCAACAAGCCACGCGAAATCCAGATTGGTTTGCCAAGCGAGGACGTTACCGTATATGAGAACGGACTCCCTGCCGTATATTCATCTTCCGTACACAAACTCTCAGCCCACTGGCGCAGCGATGCCTCACTGAAGGGTACCGACTTGATGACTCCATCCGAGTCTGCCATCACCACAGGTAATATCGCCTACGCTGTATCTTCTTTCAGCGAGTTGGGACAGAAGCAGTTTAAGGGCAAGCTTAACTACAAGGCTAACCACTTCGGTATGCAGAACTTCGATCTCAACCTCTCTGGAGGCATCGGCGACAACTGGCTCTACACTGCCAGCGTATACCAGAACTTCGATCCAGGAAGCTTCAAGCTCCACTTTACTGATTACGCTGACCGTACCCAGATATACCACTTCGGACTGACCCGCCTGCTCAATGAGGGCAAGGGCAGAATCTCCTTATTATATAAGTATTCTGACAGTAAGAACCCTGGCAGCTTCGCCAACGCCGCACCATTCATCTATGCCGGCGACGGTAGCATCAAGAAGATTGACGGCTTCGACCCAGGTCTCGACTCTTACGTTCAGCGCCAAGGTTCCTTCCAGTATCTCAACACCAAGACTGGACAGATGGAGACATGGAACATGGATCAAGGCAGCGACAACCGTGCACACGAGATTGCCCTGATCAGCCAGTACAAGTTTGACAACGGATGGTTGTGGAAGTTGAGCGCTAAATACATGAACGCTCCTAAGGCTGACTACGTAGATTATGGAGGCAGCACCATCTCTGAGGTGAGCGCGGCAGATGGTTATCACCTCTCTGACGGCACAGCCTACAGCGGACTGATTGAGGGTCGCCGCACTTGGTTGCACGTGGGTAAGGTAAGCAACGCACTCCTCACCACAGAGTTGAGCAAGCAGTTGGGCAGACATAAGTTGATGATGGGATTGAATGAGTGGTACTATCACCTCAATTACTATTCATCTTCTTTCCAGTGGGCTGGTACCGTGGAGGCATACCCTCGCACACTGAGCCAGATGTACGTGAATCCACTCGACCCTACCCAGACAGCTCGTCGCTCTGAGACTTTCGGATACAACGAGTTAAGTCCTGAGTACACCAAGGGTTCAGAGAACAAGTTGGCAGTTTACTTCACCGACGAATGGAAGGTAACTCCTAAGTTCAAGGTATTCTATGGCGGCAGATTGGAGTACTACCGCATGTCAGCCGACCAGATTGCCACCCCACGCTTCAAGGGCTTCCACATCGGCAACTTCAACACCTACTCTACCGATGAGAATGGTCAAATCGTAGCCACAGAACACAGCATCGAGCCACAGAAGGCAACCAAGAACAAGCTCAACTACGCAGCCACCTTGCAATTGACCTACAACGTGACCAACCAGTTTGGCTTGACCGCCGACGCTACCATCGCCACTCGATTCCCTAGAATCAGCGAGTATGCCGGCACAGGTCCTACCGAGGAGCAGTATAAGCGAGTAACCATCCCATTGATTCGTGGTGGAATCTTCTATAAGAACGATTGGATTGACCTCTCTTCTATGGTAACATACATCTCCAAGTCAAACAACATCGACCAGCAGAACCTCACCAAGCCTGGCACATCAGAGGGCAAGACCGTATTGCTCATCTACAACATTCAGACATTGGGATGGACCACATCTGCCGAGATCAATCCATTCAAGAACTTCCACATGCACACTCTCTTCACCTATCAGAAGCCAGTGTACAAGAACTATAATGCGAGCGTAACTTTCAGCGATGGCCAGACCATGGGTGTAAACGCCAACAACATGATAGTAAAGGAGATACCTCAGATACTCGTAGAGTTGGACCCCAAGTACGACATCACCAAGGACCTCAACGTATGGCTCAGCTTCCGCTACTTCGGCAAGACTTACGCCAACCTGCAGGAGGCACTCTACTTCAATGGTCACTGGGAGACATTCGGCGGTATCAACTGGAATGTGAACAAGCACTTGAGCCTCGGCGTAAGCGTCATCAACATCTTCAACGAGAAGGGTGCCAAGGGTACCATCAACGGTTCTGAGTTGATTACCAAGGACGAGGCAGGTAAGTATGCAGGCAACTACATGAGCGGCAACTACTTGCGTCCATTCACCGTAGAATTCAGCGCAGGTATTAAGTTCTAAAGAAGGAAAGGATTAGAAAGAATTATAACAACTCAACAATTATAACGACATGAAAAAAGCGATAATGCTAGTAGCTGCGATGTGCATGACCACTATCATGGCATCGGCACAAAAGATGATCCGAGTGTCTACAGACAAGACCGACCTCGTGATGCAAGTTTCGCCAAAGGGCAGACTCTATCAGGTGTACCTTGGCGATAAGTTGAAGAATGCTTCAGACTATGAGAATTTGAAATGGGATGTCTATGCAGCCTCCGATGGTTCTGTGAGCCAGCGAGGCCATGAGGTATACGCCACATCAGGAGCCGAGGATTACTTCGAGCCGGCAGTGGCTGTGACCCATGCAGACGGCAACATGACCACCTATTTATATTATGAGGGTTCTGAGCAGAAGGCTGTAAAGGGCGGCACCGAGACCGTCATCACCCTCAAGGACAAGGTATATCCACTGACCGTAAAGCTCCACTATGTGGCTTATACACAGGAGAATGTGATCAAGGCTTGGAGCGAAATCTCTCACAAGGAGAAGGCACCTATCACACTTTGGAGATACAGTTCTACCATGCTCTACTTCAAAAGCAGCAAGTACTTCGTGACCACTTACCACAGCGACTGGGCGAAGGAAGGTCAGCCAGACGTAGCCCAGCTCACAACTGGCAAGAAGATTATCGACACCAAGCTCGGCACCCGTGCAGCCATGCAGGCTGAGCCATTCTTCGAGTTGGGCTTCGACGAGCCTGCCAAGGAGAACGAAGGCAAGGTGATGCTCGGCACCATAGGATGGCCAGGCAACTTCCGCTTCACCTTCGAGGTAGACAACGTGGGTGCTCTCCGTGTCATGCCTGCCATCAACCCTTATGCCTCAGACTATAAGTTGAAGGCTGGCGAGACATTCACCACCCCTGAATTTATCTTCGCCATGAGCGACAATGGTATGGGCGAGGCTTCTCGCAACCTGCACAACTGGGCTCGCCAGTATCAGGTAAACATGGGTATGGAAGACCGTATGACTCTCTTGAACAACTGGGAGAACACCGGTTTCGACTTCGACCAAAAGAGCCTTGCTGAACTGATGAAGGATGCCAAGGACCTCGGCGTAGACATGTTCTTGCTCGATGATGGTTGGTTTGCCAACAAGTATCCTCGCAAGGATGACCACGCAGGTTTGGGCGACTGGGAGGCTACCAAGAGCAAGTTGCCTGAGGGAATCCCTGGATTGGTAAGAGATGCCAAGAAGGCAGGCGTGAAGTTTGGTATCTGGATTGAGCCAGAGATGGTTAATCCTAAGAGCGAACTCTTCGAGAAGCACCCAGACTGGGTCATCATGCAGCCTAAGAGAGATACCTATTATTATCGCAACCAGTTGGTACTCGACATCTCCAACCCTAAGGTACAGGACTATGTATTCGGCATCGTGGACAAGATCATGACCGAGAATCCAGACGTAGCTTACTTCAAGTGGGATTGCAACAGCGTAATTACCAACATCTATTCTCCATACCACAAGGAGAACCAGGGCAACTTCTACATCGACCATGTACGTGGCATCTACAAGGTGCTCACTCGCATCCACAACAAGTATCCTAAATTGCCTATGATGCTCTGCTCTGGCGGTGGCGGCAGAATGGACTACGAGATGTTGAAATACTTCACCGAGTTCTGGTGCTCAGACGACACCGATCCATACGAGCGCCTCTACATCCAGTGGAGTTTGTCTAAGTTCTTCCCAGCCAAGACTATGGGTTCCCATGTCACTAACTGGAACAAGAACACAAGCGTGAAGTTCCGTACCGACGTTTGCAGCTCTTGCAAGTTGGGCTTCGACATCGACCTCAAGTCACTCTCTCAGGATGAATACAAGTTCGTTCAGGAGGCAGTGAAGAACTATGACAGCATGAAGCCAATGATCTTGGAAGGCGACCAGTATCGCTTGGTATCTCCATACGAGGGCAACCACTGCGCTGTGAACTATGTATCCAAGGACAAGCAGCGTGCCGTGCTCTTCGCTTACGACTTGCACCCACGCTACAAGGAGCCTTTGATGAACGTGAAGATACAGGGTTTGGATGCCAACAAGATGTACACCGTGAAGGAAACCAACCTCATGCCAGGCAAGACATCAGAGTTGGAGTGCAATGGCAGGCAGTACTCAGGCGACTATCTGATGAAGATTGGTCTGAATGTATTCACAGCCAACGATGGCACTAGCCACGTATTGGTATTGGAATAAAAGAAAAGAAGCTTCGTTTTGTAGTAGTATATCATCAACTATTCACTAATAAAGTCAGCGACCTCGCTCTCTCCCCGTGCATAACGGGAGCAGAAGCGAGGTCGCCTTATTATTTATCCACTATAGTTATCAAATTATAACGCACTGAAAAACAGAACAAACAAATAGTTATCCACAGTTATCAACACTGCGGTGGAAAACGTTATCAACAAAATTGTGGAAAAATGTAGGAAAGTATAAAGCATAAAAAAGACATCAACTAAAAAATTGATGTCTTTTTTAAGTAGCGGGGGTGGGACCCGAACCCACGACCTCCGGATTATGAATCCGACGCTCTAACCAGCTGAGCTATCCCGCCATCATTTTCAGCAAGTGATTTCTCATTTGCGGGTGCAAAGGTACAACAAATATTTGAATTGAACAAATTTTTCCAAAGAAATTTTCAAAAAAAGTTTCGTTTTGCTTGTTTAACACTCTCTCCGCACCCCTTTTCACCTATAATATATATAAAAAATACGAAAAATGAAGGGTTTCTAATTTTTTTGTGTTACCTTTGCACGCAGAATTCGTTGCCCCCACAAAGACAACTATGCAGAAGGGGCATCAAACGACAAGACAAGAAATGCTTAGAATTAAGAAATTAGACATATTTATAGCCAAGCAGTTTGGACTCCTCTTCCTGGGAACTTTCTTCATCTGCCAGTTCGTGCTGATGATGCAGTTCCTGTGGAGATATATCGATGAGCTCATCGGAAAAGGACTCACCATGGATGTAATGGCGCAATTCTTCTGGTACATGGGTCTCATGCTCGTGCCCCAGGCATTGCCGCTAGCCATCCTGCTCTCCTCGCTCATGACCTTCGGTAACCTGGGCGAGAGTTCAGAGCTCACAGCCATCAAGGCAGCGGGCATCTCGCTGATGCAGGCATTCCGATCTCTCATCGTGATTACGCTCATCATCACCTGCGGTTCCTTCTATTTCCAGAACAACGTGGGACCAGACTCCAACATGAAGATAGCCCAGTTGCTCATCTCCATGAAGCAGAAGAGTCCGGAGCTAGAAATCCCAGAGGGAATCTTCTATGATGGAATCCCTAACTGCAATCTCTACGTGCAGAAAAAAGACTTGAAGACGGGCAAGCTATACGGTATCATGATTTATCGCATGACCAATAGCTACGAGGACGCAGCCATCATCCTAGCCGACTCGGGTATGCTGCAGAGCACTGCCGAGAAAAAGCACCTTGTGCTGAGCCTGTGGAGCGGAGAATGGTTTGAGAACATGCAGAGCAGCGAGCTAGCCAACAGTGCCGCCGTGCCATACAGAAGAGAGACCTTCGTATCCAAGAAGATTATCCTGGACTTCGATGGAGGTTTCAACCTCACCGATGCTTCCTCGCTCTCTAATAACGCAAAGGCTAAGAGTTTGGAGAAGATCAAGCACGACATCGACTCCATCAACCATACCTACGACTCCATCGGAAGAAGCTATCTGGCAGAAGCCAACAGCCGGTTCTATAACATGGGGCTAGTGAAGAAAGAAGATTCCACCAAGGCTATAGCACAAGGTGAGAAGCTCAACTTCGACACCTTATATAATAAGTTGCCGAGCGACCAGAAACTGCGAGTGGCTAACGATGCCCTATCGACCATCCAGCAGGAGACAGCCGATCTCGACTTCAAGGCGATGCTAACGAGCGATGCCGACTATATGATCAGAACCCACACGATAGAGGCCATCAACAAGTTTGTGCTCGCCCTATCCTGTCTGATATTCTTCTTTATCGGAGCACCACTAGGTGCCATCATCCGAAAAGGAGGTTTGGGTATACCGGTCATCATATCCGTATTGGTATTTATCACTTTCTTTATCCTGGACAATACAGGATTCAGAATGGCACGTAACGGAATGTGGGCAATATGGTTTGGCAAGGGTCTTGCCACTGCCGTACTCGCCCCAGTGGCAGTCTTCGTAACCTACAAGGCTACCAACGACTCGGCAGTATTCAACATGGACGCCTATAAGGAATTCTTCCGCAAGCTGCTCGGACTGCGCACCAAGCGCCACATCTTCAGTAAGGAGGTTATCATCACCGACCCTTCTTACCAACAAGACGCTGAAAAGCTGGAGCAAATCACGGAAGACATTACTATATATAATAAGGTACACAAGCTGGTAAGACTGCCAAACTTCATCAATGTGTTCTTCAAGTATCAACCCGATCACGAGATAGAGCGCATCAATGAAGAGCTAGAAAGCGTCATCGAGGACTTGGGCAACACCAAGGACAAGATAATCCTGCACGAGTTGAACCGCTACCCTGTGCTCTCGGTCAAGGCACATACCCGACCATTCGAGCGCAAATGGCTCAATATCGTAGCAGCCATCCTGGTACCTGTGGGCATCACGCTCTATCTGAGAATGTGGCGATTCCGCCTCCGACTCTTCCACGACCTGAAGGTGGTAAAGCAAACCAACACCAACATCGTGAACAGAATCAAGGAGCGCCAAGGCAGCAAATAAGAATATATGTAACTAACAAAATAAGTATCAAACTAAAAAATGGCAGATTTCAAACTAAATAGCATCGAAGATGCAGTAAAAGATTTCGCAGAAGGAAAGTTTGTCATCGTTGTAGACGACGAAGACCGCGAAAACGAAGGCGACCTCATCATCGCCGCAGAGAAAATAGACGCAGAGAAGGTTAACTTCATGCTCAAGAATGCCAGAGGAGTGCTCTGCGCACCTATCACACTGAGCAGATGCGATGAGCTGGACTTGCCTCATCAGGTATCAGAGAACACCTCTGTACTGGGCACTCCATTTACCATCACCGTGGACAAGTTGGAAGGTTGCACTACTGGCGTATCAGCCCACGACCGTGCCGAGACCATCAAGGCACTGGCAGATCCTAGCTCTACCCCACAGACATTCGGACGTCCTGGTCACATCAACCCACTCTACGCTCAGGATAATGGTGTACTGAGAAGAAGCGGACACACCGAGGCAGCCATCGACCTCTGCAAGTTGGCTGGTCTCTATCCAGCAGGAGCCCTCATGGAAATCATGAACGAAGATGGCACCATGGCCCGTCTGCCACAACTCATGGAGATGGCAAAGGAATGGAACATCAAGGTCATCTCTATCAAAGACATGATAGAATATCGCCTGAAAAAGGAATCGCTCATCGAGGTAGGCGAAGAGGTAGACATGCCAACAGAATGGGGACATTTCCGTCTCATCCCTTTCCGCCAGTCAAGCAATGGACTGGAGCACATGGCCCTCATCAAGGGCGAATGGAAGGAAGACGAGCCTATCTTGGTTCGCGTTCACTCATCATGCGCCACAGGCGACATTCTGGGAAGCAAGCGTTGTGACTGCGGACAGCAGTTGCACAAGGCCATGCAGATGATAGACCAGGCTGGCAAGGGCGTAGTAGTATACATGCAGCAGGAAGGAAGAGGCATCGGTCTGATGAACAAAATAGCAGCCTACAAGCTCCAGGAAGAAGGATACGACACCGTTGACGCCAACGTACACCTGGGATTCAAGCCAGATGAGCGTGACTACGGTTGCGGTGCGCAGATGCTTCGCCACCTTGGAGTACACAAGATGCGCCTACTCACCAACAACCCAGTGAAGCGTGTAGGACTCGAGGCATACGGACTGGAAATCGTAGAGAACGTACCTATCGAGGTAGAGCCTAACAAGTACAACGAGCGCTATCTCAAGACCAAAAGAGACCGCATGGGGCACACTCTACACCTCGGATAATGTAAATTTTGTTATTATTTCAAGTCAAAAGGCGAAATAATGAGCAATTTTCTTCCGAAAAAGAAATAAATTGATTAATTTTGCACACGACAAATAAATATTAGAATCGAATTATGGCACAATTATCTGATCGTCTTAACAGATTGGCACCATCAGCAACGCTGGCGATGTCACAGAAGAGTAGTGAAATGAAAGCTCAAGGTATTGATGTAATCAACATGAGCGTAGGTGAACCAGACTTCAACACTCCTGACAATATCAAGGAGGCAGCCAAGAAGGCTATCGACGAGAACTATTCTCGCTATTCACCAGTTCCGGGTTATCCAGACTTGCGTAAGGCAATTGTTGCCAAATTGAAGAAAGAGAACGGTCTTGACTACACCATCAACGAGGTCATCGTAGGTACAGGTGGAAAGCAATGCGTATGCAATGCAGTATTAGCACTCGTCAACCCTGGAGATGAAGTCATCATCCCTGCACCATACTGGGTAAGCTATCCACAGATGGTAAAGTTGGCAGGTGGTACACCGGTCATTGTGAACGCAGGTTTCGAACAGGACTTCAAGATGACAGCAGAGCAATTGGAGAATGCTATCACCGAGAAGACCAAGATGCTTATCTTCAACTCACCAAGCAACCCTACAGGTAGCGTATATAGCGAGGAAGAGTTGGCAGCATTGGCTAATGTTCTCAGAAAGCATCCAGAAGTATTTGTTCTGGCAGATGAGATTTACGAGCACATCAACTATATCGGCAAGCACCACAGCCTGGCACAGCAGCCTGGCATGAAGGAGCAAGTCATCATCGCCAATGGTGTATCCAAGGCATACGCCATGACTGGATGGAGAATCGGTTTCTTGGCAGGTCCAGAGTGGATTATCAAGGGATGCAACAAATTGCAGGGACAGTACACCAGCGGTACATGCTCAGTAAGCCAGAAGGCTGCAGAGGCAGCATACACACTCGACCAGGGCGCAGTGGAGACCATGCGCCAAGCATTCGAGCGTCGTCGCGACTTGATCGTGAAGCTCGCCAAGGAAGTACCAGGCTTGGAGGTCAACGTACCACAGGGAGCCTTCTATCTCTTCCCTAAGTGCAACAGCTACTTTGGCAAGAGCAATGGCACTATCACCATCAACAACTCTACCGACTTCGCCATGTATCTCTTGGAGGAGGCACACGTGGCAACCGTAGGAGGTGATGCATTTGGTGATCCAGACTGCTTCCGCATGAGTTACGCCACTAGCGATGAAAACATCGTGGAGGCCATTCACCGCATCAAGGAAGCCTTGGGCAAACTGAAATAAAACTTGCACCATAAACTCAAAAAACGGGGCAAAAAAGTAGGTAAAAGGCGAGATATTGGTTTAATTTATGCCAATATCTCGTTAAAACTTCTTAATTAGGGTGATACTTACCTATTATTTATTATCTTTGCCAAAGGAAATGAAAGATAACCTGTCTGTGTATATTGACGACACTAACAGCGAAGTCCTACCAAACAATTAACAAACAAGTATATTAATAATTAATTAACTAATAATTTAAAAAAAAAGTAAAATTATGGCAACTACAAAACAAGCAGCCCCAGCTAAGAAGTCTGAGGGCTTTCAGGGAGTAAGAGGCGCATTCTGGATCATCGTGGTATGTGCTATCATCGCATTCACATTGTTCTTCACATGGTTCGGAAACGACATGCACTTCCAGGATCCAGGTGTACAGGATCACCCAGCAGACATTTGGGGTACAATCTACAAAGGTGGTGTTATCGTACCTGTTATCCACACTTTGTTGCTCACTGTATTGGCAATGACAATCGAGCGTTGGTTGGCTCTTAAGACCGCTACTGGTACAGGTGCACTTCCTAAGTTCGTTGCAAACATCAAGACAGCTTTGAACGCAAATGACTTCGCTAAGGCTGAGCAGCTCTGCAACAAGCAGCGCGGTACTGTAGCTAACGTTGTTATGGCTTCTTTGAACGCTTACAAGTCAATGGAGTCTGGCGCTAATGCTTCTTTGAAAAAGGCACAGAAGGTAGCTAAGATTCAGCAGGCTCACGAGGAGGCAACACAGTTGGAGATGCCTACTTTGACAATGAACTTGCCTATCATCGCTACAATCGTAACACTTGGTACTTTGA
>ERZ1035070.99-NODE-99-length-27058-cov-16.991408_pt1 | contig 27058 bp, 16 predicted proteins | sample MGYA00520603_ERZ1035070 | MGnify/ENA primary metagenome ERZ1035070 (study PRJEB33766, sample SAMN09781695) | gut metagenome | biome: gut microbiome | host: Homo sapiens | place: Madagascar | study: EMG produced TPA metagenomics assembly of the PRJNA485056 data set... | reverse complement strand
CGGGATTTATTATGTATTCAACTATGTCCCCAATACCTTGAAGGGGATTTTATCACTTTATCTACGTTTATCAAAATGGACTTGCGTTGTGCGAGGGCATCTTCTTGTTACTGTTTATCATTCAAGAAATAAATCGGTGAACGGGGAGTACCATCTTTTACCAACAAGCCTTTGTCAATGAAGTGGTCTATCCACTTTTGTGCCATGTGGCGAGAAAGTCCAAACTTCATTCGCATGAGACTGATGGTGAGATAGCGATTCTCTTGGAAAAATTGCTGTAATACTGTCCAAAGTTTCTCTTCGGTAAAGGAGTTGGAACGGCCGGTATACTCGGAACGTACAAAATGGATGTTTCTTTCTATTTCCCTTAACAGACCAGTCTCCGGGCGGAAGTTGATTCCACGCAAACGCACTTCCTTTCCCGTAATCTTCTTGTCTGGATTATCCTCCGGCATTTCCAGATTTACAGCAAGCGAGAAATATCCCAGTTCGGGAATATAAACCCTGCGTCCCATAGAAAATTCAGACACGACAATGTCATGAAGTTCAGACAACACTGCAGCCACATCACCCTTGGTGAGTGAACATCTTTGCTGGATGGTGGCTTCCAGTTCGTGAGCCGTCATCGCCTCATACTGCTTCAATCGAACGTATTTACGTTCCTCACCACTACCCTCAGCATTGGTAATGGTATAAACATCATACTTTAAGTCCATAGTTTCTCTGTTTAATAATCCATTGCAAATATATGAAATAATCAGAGAAGCTGTATCTATCGACCTGAAGAATTAGATTTATTTAATAGTTGGCAGCTGCCAGCAAGGTTGCTGGCATATGGCAGCAACCTTGTCGGCATATGGCAGCAACGTTGCTGGCAGCTGCCGGCAACCACACGGAACTGTATTTAAGAAGTAAATAATACAGGTTTCTAAGACCATTAAAATAACTTATCAAAAGCTATATTCAACGCTTTTCATGATATACAAGCATCTTCTTGTTTCCATTCAAGCGAAAGCTGAATCAGTTATTTATTATTGTTGTCTGAAATTCCATTTAGAATTATCGCTGTTGAAATCGAAGGGAGCCAGACCTGGGGTACAATCGCCGAGTGAAACCAATGCCAGTTTCTCTTCTGTGCCTGGCACAGCCTTTGGCATGATGCGATAGGTGCCATCGGTAAGTTGCTCGATGCGCCAAAGCTGGGCATCTTCACCCGTAAACTCAGGTTTGGCAATGACATCATGCTGAGCGGTTGCGGTAAGATAACGGGTAGTGCCTTCTATGCAGATCTTATAATAAGGACCACCCAGATAACCACCCTTTCCGGCAGGCATGATACTCCACTTCTGATGAGGACGGAACATGTAATCGTTCATTCTCACCTTCACCTCGCCCTTAGGCCATCCTGCCTCTACCTCCTTCAAGGTTTGAGGTTCGATGTTCTTCAAAGGCTTGGTTGGCTTGATCCAGAAAGGTTCGATATCACGTTGCATTCTCACGAAATCTACGGCAATCTCCAGGGCATAGCCTCTTCGTTCCGATTCTATCTCGTAGGTTCCGGCATGAAATTCATCACCAGCCACAGGCCAGTCGTTCTTCCACAACAAAGGACGGATAGCCAACACACTTCGTCCTCCCTGTCTGAAATCAGACTCATAGTGGAACGACATCTTTTCTACACCTTCTTCCTCAATATAGCGTCCGAAGTGACCAGGACCCGTCTTCAGATGATTGGCGGCTATCACCATCTTGCCGCCACCTTGCAACATCTCTCTGCCCACATTATCTACGTATGGACCGGTTATCTTTCGCGAACGTCCCACCACGATATTGTAGGTAGAATTAGGACCATCGCAGCAGGTGCCATGAGTGCCGAGAAGATAATACCAGCCGTTGCGGTAAATCAAATCAGTAGCTTCGCAGTCGATGGCAATATTGACGGGTTCGTTGCCTTCCATCCGCTTACCTGTCTTCGGGTCGAGTTCTACCAGACGGATAAAGCCGAAATAGGTGCCATAACTCAACCAAAGTCTGCCAGTCGTAGGATCTAACAAAAGGCCAGCGTCAATGGCATCACAGTCCTCATCTGCCAATGAAGATGCCACCACTACGGGCTCGGTATATTTGAAGTCAGGAGAATTCGGGTCCAGCGTCTTGTTCCACATGGTCAGTACATCGCCAGCATGGCTTCCTCCCAATCCGCCTCCCGTAGCACTGTAAGCCACCAGATAGCGGCCGCCTATCTTCAACACATCAGGAGCTGCACCACGACCTGGGCGCACAGCACCACCCTGCCAAGTCCATCCATCAGCCGACCAGAGTCCACCTTCGCCCGTACCAAAGGTATAATACTTGCCATCACACTCTGCAATGGTAGAAGGGTCGTGGATAAAAGGTTCACCCACTTGTGCTTGAGCCTTATCCACCGAGGCTGCCAAGACGGCACCCAGAATGCCTATATACAATATATGTCTCATGTATTTCCTTACTTTACGTTAATAGATAGATTTCTTACCGGATTGCCCTGCTCATCAATAAATCGAAGGCAGAAATCGCTCATGCCCGGACCATTGATAACGGCTCCTCGCAAGATATTTCGTCCCTTTCGCAAGGTGAGTTTCGGAGATACCACGTCATCCTTCACCATGCGGCGATCTCCCTCCAGCATCACAGCCTCCTCACCATTGAGCCACCACATAGAGGCTCCATTGGAGCCTACAGCCAATCGCACATTGGGGATTTCCTCCAGACAATCAATGATGGTCACAGCCCAGAACAGTACGCCATACTTAGGTTTGTCCAAAGATGTGGCGAATCGGAATAGCTTCACATTATAGAGTTTGCTATCCAAGGCATGCCACCTGAGCTTCTCCTTCCCCACTCTCACCGTAGCCCCATCCTTCGGAATCACCTCCAGCTGCTTAGGGAAGTACTGGGCAGAAAACTTCTCCCTCAGATAGCTATCCGTAAACACCACATTAGATTTGATAGGCATCGAGATAGGTTCCAAGAGCAACCACCGCTGGATGAAGCCAGCAGCATGAGGAGGCATCGGCTGCTTGGTAGATGCCGAGAAATATGGTTCGATGGCTTGTGGAAGATTCCCGTTTTGGGCATCCATCTCCGAATGTCCAAACAGAAATCCACACAAACACAACAATCTAACTATGCTATTTTTATATCTATTCATAAGAAATGTTGTTATTAGTTATTCTATCACTCGATAATGTCCACTGAGATGCATAAAGGCAAAGAGCCTCAACAACCCGTCATAATAGGCATCAAAATACCCATCTTGACAGGGTTCATGGCGAGCATTCCACAGTCTATCCACAAACTCACGGCCTTTCTGATGATTGCTCACAAGCGATGCCGCAGCAGCCGTTGCCACCAGTCCGATGGAATGGCGCAATCCCTTCGGACCATCACCCGCCTGCAAGGTATCTTTCACCTCTGTTCCATCCACATTGTACTGATCCACAAAAGAATCTATTCCTTTCTCATAGAGGAAATTCTGAATGGTATTGGCATATTGCTGTTGCCACTCCTTATCCTTGCAAGCCCATGAATAATCCAGTGCAATATTCATCGGCACTCGCCAAGAATCATACCTGAAGGCATCTCCAATGATACCAGTTGTCCCCATCAACGAGCCATCATAATGGCAATAATCAGGCGTAAGTCCTGTCTTCTCGTTCACACACTTGTGCAGGAACTCACGGCTCTTCTGGGCGCACTCCTTCCAGAACTGCGCTCTGCCATCCTCAGCCCACTTTGCCCAAACCTCATAAAAGGCGGGTACATGATAAGAAGGATCGGTAAACTTGGAACCCCACTTATCTGGAGTAAAGGTAATCAGCTGTTGCTCTGGGCTGATAAAAGGAGTCACCCTATCCATACCCACTTTCTGCATCGAACAATTAAGAATGCGCTGAGCTTCCTTCAGATAGTTGATGCCCGTATCATTTCCCCAACGATTGGAGGCAAAGAGCAGGGAGGTTACATAATAGAGTTCGCCATCCGATGCTGGTCCCTGGGCATTAGGAGTGCCATCCGTCTTACAACTCCAGGCAAAGTATCCCTCCCAAGGTCCGTCTTGATGCTGCATATATTTCTTGCCCCATCGCCACAAGCGGTCGAAGATATCCTTCTTGTCCATCTGCACGGCTATCATCATACCATACGACATTCCCTCGGTGCGCACATCATGATTCTTGACGTCGCTGATATATCCCATCGAATCGCCCACCTCAAAGTAAACCTTATTCTTTCCATAGAACACATCATGAAACACCTCCTGGAGTTTCTTGTCCACATCCGCCGGCTTATACCCCATCTCCACAAAGAGATTGCGATACTGATGGGTCTCAAATGCACCCTTCTCCCAAGGCAGGGCATCAAAACCAAGCCAATCTACCTGCACATCGCTTCCTTGTTGCAAAGAAACATACAACGCATGAAGACCCACTGGCGCATTCTGCACCTTTGCACGAACATCTTGCCAATGAAGGCTCTTCGGGATTTTCACCTTGGCTATGATCTTGCCTGTCTCTCCATCAGCCCTAACAACAAGCACTCCACCTTTGGATGATTTGGCACGAACGGTGATTTGTTCCACTTTTTCCTTTCCAAAATCCACCTTATTATATATAAGGGAAGTCTTAGGCTGAGCGAAGACCGTCTTCCATCCCTTGAAATAATCGGTCGTATCCAAATACTCGATCCCAGTGCCCTCACCCTTCAATGCCGAATAGCGATCTATCTGAATGCGAGAACGTGCGGAGGTAATGCCCACGCCCCTCAAGGTAGGAATCACCTTTTGGATAGTTCCATCTGCATTGAAATAGAGAGAGTCTATACGAACCGAACGATTCTTGTCAAAGTTGGGCGAATAGTCATTGTGGTGATAGAAGAGATACCACTGTCCCTGATATTCCACGATGGAATGATGATTCGTCCAACATTTCGCAGGAGACTCATCCATAATGACACCCTTGAAAGTAAAAGGTCCCATCGGGTGATCAGCCATGGCGTATGCCAAAGTCTCCGTTCCATCCTTTTCCCTTACCCAAGGAAAGGTAAAATAATACTTTCCATTTCGTTCGAAGGCAAAAGGTCCTTCCTTGAAACCATCTGGCAATCCCTCCACAGCCTGCGGCTCAGAGGCGAGCTCCATCATATTGGGTTTCAACTTAGCCATGTGCAACCCCATGCCAGCCCAATAGATATATGCCTGTCCATCACGGTCGATCAGCACACAAGGGTCTATGCCATGTATACCCTCTATCGGCTTCCACATAGGCATGAATGGTCCCTCTGGATGGTCAGCGATAGCCACGCCCACTCCAAATCCCTTCTCCTCTCCTTTGGGAGCAGCAGGGAAATAGAAATAATACTTACCATCCTTGCATACACAGTCTGGAGCCCACATTGTATAGCTCCCATCCTGTACCCAAGGCACCTTGTCCTGCGATACGATGACACCATGGTCTTCCCAATCCGTCAGATTGCTAGATGAGAAGACATGATAATCAGGCATACAAAACCAAGTCTTCAGTTTCTCTATCGGACTCGGTATGTCATGAGAAGGATAGAGATATACCTTCCCATTAAACACGCGAGCCGTTGGGTCTGCCGTAAACTGGCTATTGATGATTGGATTCTGAGCCAAGGCTGCAACCCCTAAAAAACAAGCCAAGGCACAGAATAAAGTTTTCTTAATATTCATAATTTACCATTATCTTCTTCAAGTCCTTGTCTGCCGAGCTATTGCCATAATACACTTCATAGTTACCTGCCTTGGCACGGACGGTATTAGTGGCAGCATCGAAGAGTTCGAAATTCTTGCTGTCCAGGGAGATGACGGCTTGAGCTGTTGCACCGGCTTTTACCTCTATGCGCTGATATGCCTTGAGGCTCTTCAATGGACCATCGGTGTCAGTAGGGTCTTTCACATACACCTGCACCACCTCGGTGCCATCCTTCTTGCCCACATTGCTTACAGGGATGGTCAACTTGATTTGCTCTCCCTTCTTCAAGGTACTGCTTGATAGCTTGGCATCTCCTATATTAAAAGAGGTGTAGCTCTTGCCATAACCGAATGGGAAGAGGGCATCGTTCATATAGCGATAGGTTCTGCCCTTCATACTGTAGTCCTTGAAATCAGGCAACTGCTTGGAGTCACGATAGAAGGTAACTGGCAACTTGCCCGATGGATTGTACTCACCAAAGAGCACACGAGCCACAGCCTCGCCACCTTCCTGACCTGGATACCAAGCCTGCAAGATGGCATCACAGCTCTCAGTCTCAGGAGTCAATGCCATCGCCGAGCCCGAGCAGTTGATGAAAACAATCTTCTTGCCTGCTTTCTTCAATGCCTGCAAGAAAGCACGCTGCACCTGTGGCAACTCTATGTCGGTACGGTCGCCGCCCTTGAATCCAGGAAGATTCACAGGCATCTCCTCACCTTCTAGCTGTGGGGCGATACCACCCACAAATACCACCGTCTCGCAATCCTTCAATTTTTGGATAGAAGCGGTATAATCTATCGGTGTCTCATGACCGATACTTATCTTGATATCAGCATTATAAGTAGGAATATCCGCATAGCGAATCTCTATCTTATATTCCTTGCCCTTCTCGCCCTCAAACTCGATGCGAGAATCCGTGGTGCGCCAGATAGACTGCTCTGCCTTCTTCTCGCCATTGAGATATACTTCGTAATGACCACAACCAGCCACATCGAACAAAACCTTGTCCGTCTGTTTTGGACGGAACACGGTCTCGTACTTAGCAGAGAAGTCAGTCAATTTCACGTTAGGAGCAAAGGAATGCTGACCGTAGGTAGTAACCTGCACCGGATTCTTCTCGTAAGTTACGGTTACAGGCTTACCCTCGCTCTTGCGATTGTTCCAGAAAGTGCCTTTAAATCCTGTCTTGCCATCCATCGAACACTGGTCGTAATAAGAATCGAGCGTCTGGTCATTTACCAAGTCGCACCCCTTGAAGGTAACAATCTGGCTCTTCTTCAATCGGCTCTTGATGCCATCGAGAATCGTGATGGTTTGGCGAGGCGTACCATTATAGTTGCCCCACATCATCGGCTCGTTATCCACATTCGGACCGATGAAGGCGATTTTCTTGGTCTGCTTATTCAGAGGCAGAATATCATTCTTATTCTGGAGGAGCGTCATGGTTTGGAGAGCCATGTCGAGCGACAACTGGCGATGCGCCTTGCTACAAAGCACAGACGATGGGATGCTGGACCAAGACACCAACTTGTTATCGTCCATCTCGCCCAAGTCGAAGCGACCTTCCAGCAGACGAATCACATGCTTGTCCACCTCTTCCTCTGTCAATGCACCATACTTCACCGCCTCAGGTACCGACTTATACACATAGTTGAATCCACATTCCACATCCGTACCAGCCAGCACACCCTTGGCAGCAGCGTTCTTGGCATTGCTAGACACCTTATGATTCTCCCAGAAATCGGTAACGGCACCACAGTCAGACACCACGAGATACTTAAATCCCCACTCATTTCGCAATATATTTTGGAGCAAACGGGTATTACCACAACAAGGCTCATCATCCCAACGCTGATAAGCACACATCACCTCCCTCACCTTGGCATCCTGCACCAGCGACTTGAAGGCAGGGAGATAAGTCTCCCAAAGGTCACGAGGTGAAAGGTCGGTGATGTTATCAGTATGTCGAGCCCACTCCGGACCGCTATGGATGGCGAAGTGCTTGGCACAAGCCCACAGCTTACGATACTTGGTAGTCTCCGGTCCCTGCAAGCCACGCACCACGGCGCATCCCATCTGGGTGGTAAGGTATGGATCCTCACCGTATGTCTCCTGTCCACGTCCCCAACGAGGGTCACGGAAGATATTCACATTCGGAGTCCATACCGAGAGGGCATGAAATCGAGTTACGTCCCCACCGCTCTTCTGCAGTTCATTCCACTTGGCGCGCATCTCATCCGATGTGGCATCAAACACCCTAAACACCAAGCCCTCATTAAATGAAGCCGCCATACCGATAGGCTCAGGGAATACGGTTACGTCGCCCATGTTAGCCACGCCATGCAGAGCCTCGCTCCACCATTGGAATCGCTTGATGCCCAGTCGTGGGATGGCAGGGGAATCATCCAGCATCAAGGATGCCTTCTCCTCCAGGGTGAGGCGACCACAGAGATCCACAGCTCTCTCGTGAGCCGAGAGAGCTGGGTTCTGATAAGGTAACTGCGCCATCAATGCACTAGGCACCGAGGCAAATATAAGAGAGATGAAAAATGACTTCGTCTTCATGATGATAATAATATTGTTAATTGTTTATTCTTGGGGGCAAAGTTACAAGAAAATCCCGAAACATGCTTTGTCTCATGTTTCAAATACTTTATCCTATGTACCATCGGCACGAAAAAAGGAGCGTTTCTCGCGAAACACTCCTTCATAATTATTCTATTAAACCTAGAAAGTATTGTTATACTTAAACCTAGTCATATTATGTATGATTAAATAAACCAACTAATCCATACCAATTATTGTTCAGTACCCGTTCCTTCATAACCAGGGTTCTGCTTTTCATAACCAGGGTTCTGCTTCAGGGCTGAGTTCTTCATCAACTCTGTAGAAGGGATAGGCATATCCATCTTCTTGATGTCGAAGTCGAACGAACGCTTTGTCCAAGGATAGTTAGCGTAGTCATCGCCACCATTATCCTTTGGATAGTTGTAGTCGATGTGATCCTTGATGTAGCCAGACTTGATCATATCTGGGCAAAGACACCACTCTGAGTTGAACTCCTTACGACGCTCCTCATTGACTGCAACCAACCATGCTGGAGAAGTATGGGTGTAACCTACACGGTTAGGAGTAGCCTGAAGTTTGGTATAGTAAGTCTTGGCATCAGGAACCGTAACAGTAGCAGTTGTAACACCAACAGGATACTCAGTCATGGTAGTGTTCATTCCATTGAAAGAATAAACATTGTTGTAATGAGCAAAATACTTATCGTAATTCTCGCCTACAGACAAGTTACCCCATGCACGGTTACGAATCTGGTTGATTGCATCCCAACCTGCTGCGCTGTTTTCTCCCTCGGTACGGAAGCAGCACTCAGCATAGTCGAGCAATACATTAGAATAACGCTTGCCATAGACTATTGTTGGAGCCCACATCTGACCACCCCAAGAGTTGCCATCAGCCTTGGCAGAACGCCAGAACTTGGTAGTCCAGATAGCTGGAGCCTTCTCACCATTATCAAAGTGGAACTGCATGGTCTTGGTACCAGCCATCACGCCCTCAGCATTCTTGAAAGGCTTAACCACATGACCATTTGCATCCTTGGCACCAAGAGAATCCTTCAAGTAAGGGTTGTAACCATACACTACCTTAGACTTCTCAATGCCATACTTGGCAAGCTGGTCCTCAGGAACAGCACCTGTTGCACAAGAAGCATCACGGCGAGTATCACCAGACTCATAGCAAGAGTACCACTCCCATGACAAGTATTCAGCACCCCATCCACCATTCTCAGGACAAGCACAGAACCACTTCATCATGTTAGAGTTGAAGTTGTCGATGGTACGGTCGCTACCCCAGCTACTCCACTGGTTACCCTCATCCAAGCACTCAGCCCAGATACACTCCTCGTTCCAGAATCCTGCAGGATCCCAGTTGGTAGCAAAGTTTGGCACCAACTTATAAGTACCACTATCAATGATATCCTTCAATTCCTGTTTTGCCTTGGCATAGCAGTCATTGGCAACCTCAGGGCAGCGGAAAGCCTTCCACATATAGGCATCAGCCAAGTAAGCCTTAGCCATACCCTTGGTACAACGACCATACTGGTCATTGAATGGTTTCCAATCAAGAAGTTTGGCAGCCTCAGAGAAATCCTCAATGATGAAGTCCCACATCTCCTCGTAAGTTTCAGCAGCTGCCTTCACTGGAGTATTACTGAAGTCCTCACCAGTCTTAAGCATAGGCACACGACCAAAGGTGGTAGCCAACCAAGTATAGAAATAACCACGGAGAGCACGAGCCTCACCTTCACACTTCTTTTTGGCATCATCGCTAATCTTATCGGCTTCCTGAAGACCAGCCAAATAGAGGTTGGCACGAGCAATGGCAGCATAAGCATGAGCCCATCCTTCGCCCAACTCGCCAACTTTATCATCCCAAGTCTGGTCGAGGAATTTCACATCCCAACCAGTACACTGGGTATCCATAGTAGGGTGAGAGCCTGTAAACAAGTTTGGCTTGAAACCCCAGTTGTTATCTTCAGCACTACCCTGATTATAAGCATAGATACCATTCAAACCTAGGCGTGCATTGTCATCACTCTCAAACTGAGATTCTATGTCCAAGATGTCATAATGCGGTACATCCAGGAATTTTTCGTTATCGCACGAGGTCAAGGCAAAGCAAGCCAAGCCCATCACTGCAAAATATTTAGCTATATTTCTCATAATAATTCCAATTATTGATTAATTAAAAGGTTACACTCAGACCGAACATATAGGTACGTGGATTAGCGTAACGACCAGTGTCAAGACCTGTGTAGATAACGCTACCCTGACCAACCTCAGGATCACCATACTTAGTATAAGGAGAGATGGTGCAAAGGTTCTGGATAGAGAAGTAAGCACGTACATTTGTCAAGTTAAGAGGAGCAATCAAGTTCTTTGGCACTGTATAGCCAATCTGGATATTGCTAATCTTCAAGAAATTACCATTCTCAACCCAAGCATCGCTGACACGGCTGTTGTAGTTTTCGTCAAGACGAGTCAGACGTGGAAGTGTACCACCAGGATTGCTCTCGCTGTACATATTCTTGTAGCTGTCCTTCAAGAGGGCTGGAGTCCAAGAATCATCAGATGGGTTCATGATAGAGAAACGCATCTTAGAGTAAGAAAGAATGTCCATACCGAGCACACCATAAGCATAAACACTGAAATCCCAGTTCTTATAGGTTGCACCAAGATTCAAGCCGAAGTTCAAATCAGGAAGACCATTGCCAAGAATCTGACGGTCATTGTCATCCAAAGTTCCATTCTTATCAGTATCCAAGAACAAGAAGTCACCCATCTTTGCCTTTGTCTGACCCTGAGCGATAGCCTTGTCAAGCATCTGCTGATCCTTGATGACACCAACTACCTTAAAGCCATAGTAAGAACCTACAGCCTCGCCCTCACGGCAGATAGAGTGGTTGTTCCACTGGAAACCAGTGCCACTGACCGCACCGATGTTAGAGCCATCGATATCATCTGCTGAGTAAGTACTGTTGCTACCGCTACAAGTTGCAGTGTAGTCAACACCCATCTTCTTAATCTTGTTCTTAAGAGTAGAGCCATTCAATGCTACATTGATGCCCCAATCCTTGTTGAGCTGCTTGTTGTAGTTGATAGAGAACTCGAAACCCGTGTTGTCAATCTGACCAAAGTTGGTATAGATAGAAGTATTACCAGCTGATGGACGAATCTGACGCTCCAACAACAAGTCCTTGGTCTTACGAGTAAAGAAGTCCATGGTGAGGTTCAAGTCGCCATTGAGGAAACCGAGATCCAAACCGATGTTGAGTTGCTCATTGGTCTCCCACTTTAAGTTGGTATCTACCAATGGAGCGTAGAAACCAGTTACACGGTCGAACTGACCAGAAGTACCACCACCCTGACCAGGTGCATAGAAGTTGTACTTGGTGTGAGCAGAAGAAAGGGCATATACAGAACGACCAGCAATACCACCGGCGTTACCAGTCTGACCCCAACCAAAGCGAACCTTCGCATTGCTAATCTGCTTTACATTCTTGAGGAAGGTCTCTTCCTTGGCACGCCATGCCAAAGCCACTGATGGGAATGTACCCCAACGGTTGCCAGAAGAGAAGTTAGAAGAACCATCACGTCGCAGAGTGGCTGTTACGATATAGCGATCCAAGAGATTGTATACCAAACGACCATAGTAAGAGATGGTACGAACCTGTGCATTGAAACCACCATTGCCCTGGATAGACTCCGCATTGGTAGTCAAAGAAATCAAACGATTGTTTGGAGAAAGGAAGTCATAAGCACTTGCGCTTACCCAAGAGCCCTCATACTTGCTCACGGTGTTACCTACCATGAATGACAAGTTGTTGAAGTCTGTCTTCCAGTTGTAAGTCAAGTAAGTTTCAATGCTCTTAGAGATGCCCTTGCTCTGACCTAGACCAAAGCTATAGTAAGACTGGTTACGACCTTCATACTTCACCTCTGTCATCTTGCCACCAATATTATTATAACGCTTGTACTTACCAGAGAACTCATCATTGTCAGAGTTGGTCTGTGTCCAAGACAAAATGCTGTGAGCATTCAGAGAGTGATGCTTGGTCTTGAGAAGAGTCAAGTCAATATATGGATTGATTGAGATACGAGAGTTGCGAGTGGTACGGCCAATCTCCATCTGAGAAGCGTAAGGGTTCTGTGCGGTAGCGGTCATACCCTCCCATCCATCAGGAGTTGGAGCCTTGCCAGCACCGTATGTGCCATCAGGATTAACTACGTTAACGTGAACCACCTCACCTGTAGCATCATCTATATAATCAAGAGATGGAGCCATTTGGGCGATATCACGCTGAGAAGAAAGGTTACCATTGTTACCAAGTCCAATGTTATTACCCTTCACGGTAGAATACATATAGTTCATGTCTGCACCGAGCTCCAAGTATTTGTTTACCTTAGACTTGAGGCTACCACGTGCAGTCAAGCGATCATAGTTAGTATTTACGATAATACCCTTGTTGTTCAAATAGCCAACAGAGAAGTTATATTGTGTACCGTCATTACCGCCGCTGGCTGAAACGCCATACTGCTGACGAAGGCTGGTGCGATACATCTGATCCTGCCAATCGATGAGATTGCGCTTGCCATCATAAACCTCTGACCAAATCTGGTTGTTAAGCGTAGCGCTATCATTAGCCTTTGACTCACGTACTGAGCGGGCATAGTCATCACCAGTCAGGGTCTTCAACTTATAAGGAAGTGTCTGGATACCGAAGTCGGCAGTAACAGTTACGTTAGTCTTGCCCTTCTGTCCATGCTTGGTGGTAATCATGATAACACCATTGGCACCTGCAGAACCATAGATAGCGGTAGCAGAGGCATCCTTCAATACTTCAATACTCTCGATATCAGTAGGGTTAACGAAATCGGCACTTGTACCAACCTGGACACCATCTACTACGTAGAGAGGCTGCGCATCACCATTGATAGTACCGATACCACGGATACGAACGGCTGAAGCAGAACCAGGAGCACCATCCTGTGATGTGACCATCACACCGGCAGCTGCACCCTGAAGTGCCTGTGCCACATTGGTAGGAGTGCGTTTCAGCATCGACTTGGTATCGATGGAAACAACAGAACCAGTTACGTCACTCTTCTTCATCGTACCGTAACCGATTACTACTACGTCATTAAGGGTTGTGTCCTCAGGCTTGAGGATAATGGAAAGAGTCTTTTGCCCCCCCCACGTTTACCTTCTGTGTCACATATCCTATATAAGACACGGAAAGCTGCGCATTAGATTTAGCGCTTACTTGAAAGTTACCATCCAAATCGGTTACCGTACCTTCGTTGGTGCCAACCACACGAATAGTAGCACCGATAACAGGTTCGCCACTTTCATCACTTACTATACCTTTTACTATGCTCTGAGCCGAAATTCCCAGTGGGAATAAACAAAGCAGGAATAGCAACACTAACGGCTTTTCAATCATTTTCAAGTTCCTCATACGAGAATAGATTAGAAAGTTTAAAATTTATTAGTTGTTGTTGAATTATTTTAATCCAATTCCGCTGCAAATTTAGAGAAATAACGAATACACCACTTTGTCTCATGTAACAAAAACTTTGCGTCATGTAACATTTGTCCAAAATGAGACATACAGAAATACAAAAATGACGTATTGAAACGCCCCGTTGGTACAAAACACAAAGTTTCTGGTACAATTTACAAAGCAAACATACCTTAAAAGCGTTACAGAGATTTAAAAAATATAGAAGAAGGGTGCTTTTTATCAATTTTACACCTTTTCAAATGCTTTTATCCACCTTTTTATGTTCCAGAGCTCGTTGATAACTGGCTGGAATCTGCTCACCATGGGCATATTGATAAGGTGCTATAACCAGATAAGCAGAGTTAAAACTTTCAAAATCGCCCTGTGCCAAGCAAGCGCTCAGGAACAAGTCAGCCAACTTGCGATTACGAGGATAACGCACAATCATCTCGCTCACCTCCATCGACATTTCACCTGTCAGGAACTGGTCTTGTCGCTGCTCATATTGTGGTTTACTATGTTTGATGGCTTCCAGCTGTGGATGCCGAGCCTCAGCCCAAGACTTCATGACCAAGGAATGACTTAGAATATCAAGGTATTTCTTTGCCAAAGGATAATCTTTGAGCTCTAGATAAGTATCTGCCAACTGGCGCAATACACCGAAGCTAGTACCAAAGGTGGCATATATCTGAGATACATAGCACTGATGAATCACCTCATTGGGCATACCCAAGGCCTTAAACAACTGTACATTATACTGGCGAGGCAAAGCCTCATTGCAAGTTTTAAAGTAGATGTCATCTATCGACTTCATGCCATAATGCGCAGCTTCATCAGGCAACAGACCTTTTTCCAAAAGGCCCAGTAAGGCATATCTCTTGGCAATCTCGTTATGCCGAGCCACTTCAGGAGGAACGACCTTAAGGATGTCATCCCAACGAGCTTGCTCGGCAAGGCTATTCAGCATATAGTAATAAGCTTGGCGCTGAGCCTCCTTATCTTGATAGCCCAAACGATAAACACTACCTGCCAACAAAACCACAATAGCAAGCACTGCAAAGACTGCATGAACCAAGAAGGCTGGCAGTGGAAAAGACAGGTGCTTAAAGAAAGTCAACACATAGATGACAACCGCAACCATCCAAGACACAATCACCCACAGAAGGGGCTTTTCCAAATCAAGGCTACCCAACTGGCAGTCCACAAAGAAAACCACGGGTAGAAGAGCCAACCACAAGAGGCGACTTGGCTGCTGAAACAACCTGATGACCACAACTGCACCAGCCAAGAACACGAGCACTGGCAGCATAGCCTGGATAGCAGCACCCCAAGCAGGATAATAAAAAAATTGCAAGAGGAATGCACCCACATATTTCAGACCATCAGCAGGAAAGACAGCCCCCAAGAACGTCATATCTGGCAAAGTGGAAAAATAACTACTCTCCTCCATCCAAGCCAAGACATAATGATAGCGATAAAACCACACCATCCAAACAGTGGCAAACAAAGCCATGCTATACAAGCAAACAACCATCCAGGTTGGCATCTTCATATTTTTCATTCTCATCGGTTCTTATACATTATTATATTATATATGAGGCATCTCTATCTTGCCATCTACAAACTCTGGGATGTTAAAGGACTTCAAGCGGAGCGTGTTCAGGCGAGGATCTTTCTGCGGCAAAAGAAAAGGCTTGCTCACTTTGCCATCCTTGCCGAAATGCGCAAAATACACACGAGTATATCTACCATCCAGACGGCGGCTTCCAAACATAATCCACCTGCCATTAGCCGACCATGCATGATAACTGTCTGCCTGTTTCTTATCATTGAGCCCATCCACATCAATAAGTTTGCCACTCTTGAGGTCTATCATCTGCAAGTCTGCCTCATTATGCCAAATCGGGAATGTACCATAGGCCGACTTCGTAAAAAGCAGGTATCTTCCATCGGGCGAGATACGAGGAAAAGAAGCACTGGCATCATCCTTGCGAGCATGATACACCGTATCGATTTGCTCGCCCAGCTTACAAGTCTTGCTATCAAAAGGCACACGGAGAATGGAATAATGCATATCCCTCCGCTCATCTGGTAGTTTTCTGGCAGGTGCCGAACAAAAGTAAAGCCACTTGCCATCAGGCGACCAAGCAGGAAAAGTCTCCATCGCATCCTCACCCAGAAATCTAGCATCCGACACCATACACTCCTTCTCTGTATCATACAAAATGAGATCAGAGCTCTTGTCGTACACCTCCAAGGCTTGCTTGCCCTGACCGAAAAAGCTCTGCTGGGTCTGATTGGAAGAAAAGGCGATGTACCTGCCACCTGGATGCCATGCCGGATAGACAGCCCCCTTGAAAGGGTCCATCGACTTAGGGTCTATCTTCTTGGCATGTCCATTCTCCAAGAAAATGGTTCCGCCATTTTCACCCCTTACATGAAACATCATACGTTTAGCAGAGCGATTATCAAAATGATGGCAATTGATGCAAGCGTCCTTATTGTCTTTATTGGACACTACTTCTATCTCCTCGAAGCCAGAAAGATTTCTCTCATAGATGCCAATGTATCTCCATGGTTCATAGCCAGGCTCTATGAGTCGATAAGCTATCCATGGGTCTATGGAATCCTTGGACACCTCGATGGTGAATGGTTTGTAACGCAGCCCATCAAGGTTCTTTTCGTCCCAAGCAGAGACTTCCACCTGCATCTGCCTACCTGCCACTTGGCTTAGCAGCTGATGCCAGTCGCTCTCGTCCACATCTATCACTCCCTCCTCACCTGATACGGCAAGCATTTCCCTGCCATCAACCAAGAAGCGAGCCTGCACATGGTCGGCATCCTCCACCATCAAGTTGAGCGGAGCAATATTCTGCGGAATGGTAACGCCGCTATAATCAGGGAATATTGGCGGCAAAGAAGCTACCTGCCTAGCAGGTTCCTTCATTCCGCTACACGAGATGAGTCCCATCAATCCCAGCCCTACGGCGAACAATCCAAAATGTTTCTTGAGTAGATACATCATATAAGATTCCTTTAGATTTTCTATTTTACTGCAAATATAATAAAAAATAAAATACACTACGTTATCACATGTATCAAATAACTATTATGAGACAAAAAGAAATGAAACAAAAACAAATCGTTTGTTACATTTCATAACATTTGATAAGGTTTTATAAAACAGAACAAAAAATCAAAAATCCCTTCACCTATCTTCTTATCCATTGATAATCTAGAAGATACGGTGAAGGGAGAATATTTTATGCTAAATAAACTAACTATCCGAGGAGCTTCTGGACAAAATCGCCAAACCGATCTGCCAAGAATAATGGAATGTTAACCAAACCATCATCTTGTTTCAAGTTGAGCATTGAGAAACGGATGCGAACTGGTGGAGCATAGCGTTTGTTGTACTCTACAAGACTGCGACCTGTTACACTTGTACCCGATTTTACCTCTATCGGAATCACCTCACAGCCCTTTGCTGTAATAAATTCCACCTCAGCTTGATTGCCTGATGCCCAATATCGAGAACAATTGACACCTTGCGCCACCAGACTTTGCAACACATAGTTTTCTGCCAAAGCTCCCTTAAATTCCTTAAACGCAGGATTGTCTGAAAGATACACCTCACCATCCATCTCCGCCAAGGCTCGCAGCAAACCGATGTCAAGACTGTATATCTTGAAGATACTCAAATCTTCATAAGACTTCAATGGTACCTGAGGAGTCTTGCAAAGACTCACCTTATATATTAGTCCCGCGTTCTGAAGCCACAACAAGGCATCCTCATACTCCCTAGCCCTGGCACCTGGGCGAACCAATTGGTAGATAAACTTGTGATTCTCCTTGGCTAGTTGAGATGGCAGCGAATTCCAAACATGCGAGATTCGGTTAGCCAGCAAAGGAGTGGCATGTTTCACAAAGTCGAAGGCATAGTCCTTCAGAATATTGTTCAACGATTGCTCCACGCCATTCTTATCCATTGAAAGCATCTTCATGGCTGCCTCTGGCATACCGCCCGAAATGCGATAACCCATAAAAGCTTGGCTCAAACGGTCGAAAAAGACCTGAGGAAGAGGATTGAAGCTGTCTATCGACTGATAATAACGATAAAGATTGGCATCTTTCTGCTCCAAGTACTCCGAAAAAGTAACGGGATACATACTAATATGGTCTACCTTACCTACTGGGAACGAAAAACCTTCATGTCCGAAAGCCAAACCTAGCAATGAGCCAGCACAAGCCACTGCATACTCTGGAGTTCGCTCGCAAAAATATTTCATGGCAGAGATAGCCTCAGGGCAATCCTGTATCTCATCAAATATCAAGAGCGTGTGCTGTGGCTCTATCGGAGCCTCAGAAAGAAAAGCCAACTGCTCTATAATCTGTACAGGATTCTTTGTGGTACGAAATATATCGCACACACCTTCTTCTTCATCCAGACTGAAATAGGCACAATACTCGAAGCATTCCTCACCGAAACGCTTCAGCACAGAGGTCTTGCCTACCTGCCTAGCCCCCAACATCATCAGGGGCTTGCGGTCAGCCTTTTCCTTCCAAACTTTTAATTCTTCTATTATCTTCCTATTAAACATAACTTCCTTCTTTTTTAGCCGAAGTGCCAAAAATGTGGAGTATTACACATTTTTGGTACCTTTTATGTGCAAAATTACACATTTTCGGCACTTCAAGCAAATATTCAAGCCATAATCTTTGGCTTATTATGCTTTTTTAAAGATTAAAAGTTCAACTATTTGAAAAGCTTATTCTGCCGCTAAGGCACTAAACATGTCCTTAGCGGCAAAATAAGAGGTGCTTATTTTGCCAGAATTAACACAAAAGTAGCGTTAGCGGCAAAATAAGCACCCATATTTATAACCTAAGTTACACGATTTGCATCGTTTACTTAAACAAATGAGGAACGAATTCCTTCAGGCATCTGCGCCAGGTAAGCCACTCGTGATGAGTGCCTGGAGATACATAGACATCGAGCTTGATGCCCAGGTCCTTCAACTGCTGCGCCATCTTCTCGGTACCAAAGTTCTCCTCCGAACCACAGCCCATAAACATATACTTGATCTGGCTGTTGTACTTATCTGCATCGGCAAACACGCCATTGAAGCAGGTCTTCACGTCTACCCCAAAGAGCGCACCACTGAAGGTACCGAAGGCAGAGAACTTATCCATATTGTTCAATACGGTATTGAAAGTTTGGCATCCACCCCATGACAAACCTGCCATCGCACGATGGTCACGATCGGTCTTGGTGCGGAAAGTCTTATCCACCATCGGAATCAAGTCCTTGATGATAACATCATAGAAGGAAGCACCATACTGATTGCGCTCCTCATCCTCATTCTTGCCAGGACGTGGCACGAATGGCTTCTTCACATCGCCACTCTCCATCACTACAATCATAGGCTCAGCCTTGCCCTCGGCTATCAGGTTGTCCATGATATGATTCATCAAGCCCTGATGGCTCCAGCCTGTCTCGTCCTCGCCCATGCCGTGCTGAAGATAGAGCACAGGGTAACGCTTCGTTGGGTTGGTCTCATACTCGGCAGGGGTATAAACCATCGCACGGCGGAACTTGCCCTGGGAAGCCGCATAGTAAGATACCGAACGCACCTGTCCCTGAGCCACACCCTGCTGTGGACGATAGTAATTGCCCTCATCGCCCTCTGGCACTTCCAAGCCGCCAGCCTCGCGGCACCAACCGTAGTAGGTCTCGCTGGCAGGATCCACTACCTGCACGCCATCCACATTCAGGAAATAGTAGTGGAAACCTACTACCAATGGATCAGATACGCCATACCAGTCGCCATCATAATCCTTCTTCATAGGATATTTCTTGCCACAGATATCGAAGATTACCTCCTTAGCCTCTGGTGCATGGAGCTTGACGTAAGCTCGATGGTCCTTATCCACACGAGGATAGTTGGCATCTGGGATAATGCCGAGCAGAGAAAGCATCATGTTGGCATAGCGCTTACCCATCGTGCGATAACTCTCGGCGATGAAGTGCAAGCCGTCGCCACGCTGAGGGCATCCCTTGGAAGAGATGACGTGGGCTGTAGGAATGGTCTTGGCGATGGAATCTACCACAGCGATATGTGCCCAGCAACTTCCGCCCTGGTCTTTCTGAACGGTCTCGCCTACGAGCAGTGGCACATCAGCAGCCTTCAAGTTCAAGTCCTTGAGGATATCGTTATAGATAGTCTTCACACGGTTAGGCCAGTTAGGGTCGCCATTGTTGGTTTCGCCCTGGTGCAAGAGGATGCCCTTGATCACGCCCTGCTTCTGTGCTATCTTGGCCAGCTCGATGAGTCGGGCGTATGGATTGCCATTATAGCTGGCAGCAAACTGTTTCATCCAATCGGGCTGCTTCTTCAGATAAGCCTTATAGGTGCGCTTGTCGAAGAGGTCGATGCTGGCTCCGCCCACGGCTACGGTGATGGTACCCACCTTCACATTCTCTGGCAGGTTAGCCACCATCTTTCTGCCGAAGTAATCCACTGGGGTAAGTCCTGTAGAAGGACGTGCCTGAGGTGGAACGGCAGTATGCCACTCGCCTTTCTTCCATCCAGCCTTCTCATCATCCACGGCATACATCGCCATGAATCGAGGGTCCACGCCAGTTCGGTCCTCGTCCTCAATGGCGGCATTTCCCTCCATATTAGACTGTCCGAAACAAAGATAAATCTGAAAGTTTGGGTCTACTGCAGCCGAAACTTTCGTCAATCCTATGAGCAAAGCTCCTAAAATCAATAGTTTCTTTTTCATTCGTATATGATTAAATTGTTTATTCGTTGCAAAATTACAAGAATAATCCGACATGGGCTTTGCGCCATGTATCAAATACTTTATCAAACGTATCAAAATGCACTGGGAGGGCAGGTTTGTTACCTGCCCTCCCAGTACTGAATGATTACAAGCGTAGGGCTTGATGCCTACAAGTGGCGTATGTAATAGTGAGAAGAATGCCTTCCGTAGTTCTTTTGGCGGTCGCCAAAAGATCACAAAACCTAACTACTTCATCACAATTTTTCTACCCTTGTGAATAAAGATTCCACTTGTAGGATGGCTGACACGTACGCCCTGAAGCGTATAGTAAGCATCATCCTGCAGGGAAGGCTGGGCTACTACCGATGGCTGAGTGATGCCAGTAGACTGGTAAGCATCATTGGCAAGATAATAGCTTGGACCATTCCAGTTGGTACTCCATCCCTGAATATGCCTTGCAGAGAAATCGGCGTTGGCAATGAGGTTTTCTGATGTTCCTTCCTTCACCAGTACCAGGTCATCAATATCGAGTGTACCACCGTATTTACCGAACACAAACTGGAAGGTATCCAGAGCAAAGTTGGCTGTGAAATTCCAGTTCAGCGTCTTCCAGCCACCAGCCTCAACAGGATAGGCTGCCAGATACTGCACATCATCACTGCCACCCCACTGGTTCTTGTTGTCGCTTGCATTCCAGATAGGCCAGAAGGCCAGTTCCTCACAGCTGGCAGAAGTTCTCACCTTCATGGTCAGCGAATACTTGGCATCCTTCTCCAAAGCCTGAGGCAAGGTATAGACAGCCTGCTGATCCCAGAGGTTGGCACCGGCATGAGACTCATAGCGGATAAAGTAGTTGCGATTCTCCACAGGGATAACACCCAGCAACTCCAGCATCACGTCGGCATAACGCTTGCCAAACATGCGATAGCCCTCTGCTGTGAAATGGAGTCGGTCGCTCTGCAGAGGACAATCCTTGGAAGAAACGACATGGGCTGTAGGAATCGTAGCAGCGATATTGTCGATAATGGCATTATGTCCCCAGCAGGCAGCGTTCTGGTCTTTCTGTCCCAATTCCCCCACAAGCAACGGTACATCCTTGGCATCAAGTCCCAAATCGGCAAGCATATCGTTGTAGATTTTCTTTACCTTAGAAGGCCATGTTTGATCGCAGTTGTTGGTCTCACCCTGATGCAGGAGGATACCCTTGATCACACCCTTCTTCTGCGCTATCTTAGCCAGTTCGATGAGGCGGCCGTATGGATTTCCACCATATTCCTTGGCATAGTTGCGCAACCAGTCGGCAGTATTGGCATCATTGAGATAAGCCTGATACTTATCCTTGTCGAAGAGGTCGATGCTGGCACCTCCCACAGCTACGGTTATCGTGCCCACCTTGACATCCTCTGGCAGATTATCCACCATCTTTCTGCCAAAATAATCCACTACCGACAGACGGGTATAAGGACGAGCCTGAGGCGGAACGGCGGTATGCCATTTGCCCATCGTCCATCCAGCCTGCGCATTGTCCAGGGTATACATCGCCAAGAAACGAGGGTTTACGCCCGTCTTATCCTGCTCCTCGATGGCGGCATTGCCCTCCATGTTCGACTGTCCGAAGCAGAGATACACCTGAAAGTTAGGATCGGGAGCAGTAGACTGGTTCAGCTTATATCGCTTGAAGAAAGCCCAGAGTTCCTTGGTGCTATGCACACCATTAGGCTCATTGGAATGCCAGTGTCCCTTGCCATCTATGGCGATGAGGTTCACCTCCACATTATCATTCACATTGGTATAGATAGTGCGGGTGGCATTGGCAGCGGTATTGTTGGCAGGATAAGGGCGCACCACCTTAGGGTTGTCCACATCGCAGCCATCAAAGGCAGCCCACTTCTTCACATATTCATCTATTCTGCCATAGCCGCCGGCAGGATGCGTAGGGTCGCCGCCCCACTTCACCACGTCGTCGCCAGTACCATGGATATGCATGATAGGCACCTTGCGAGTGGACGAAGGGTTGCGATAGTCCACTGGGATACCGCTCACTGGACCGAAGGCTGCCACCTTGTCGGCAAGTTTAGCCATACAGTGATACGTCATCATGCCGCCCATGGAGAATCCTGAGACATAGATGCGGTTCTTGTCCACATTGTGTTTCAGCTCCATATCGCTCATGATTTGCTCGATAAACTGGATGTCGCCATTTCCTGAGATGTCCCAAGCATTGCCATTACCCTGTGGATAAGTTACGATGAAGTGCTCAGAGTCGGCGAGGTCGTTCCAAGCCGTCTGCTTCATCTGGTAGTTAGGGTCCTGATTAAAACCATGCAGAGAGATGACCAAGGCAGGCGACTCCTCCACATTCTTTGGCACATAAGTCAGGGTCTTGCGAGTGGTAGCACCCACCTTCACCTCCTCCCAAGTCTGTGCCACCGCTTGGGTGGACACAGCCAAGAGAAGGGAAGCTATGACTGATAATTTATTCATTTTGTATAAAAATTTATGTTATTATTCTTCCTCGTCGCTAGGCCAGATGCTGAACTCGCGAGAGTGGAAGGAAACATCAGGTTGCGTAGTATTGTTCAATGTTGGATTAACAGCATTAGGATTAGAACCAGCCAAGAGGTTAGCTGCTTCCATCTCCATAACATCCATTGTAGGTGCTATATATTTCTTCATTTTATAATCTTTTATATATGGTTTGATTAATCTATTTTTTATTCTCTTATTTATTTTGCTCGTTCAAGATTACTTCAGGATCATCTTCTTACCATTCTTGATAACGATGCCCTTATAACCCTTGCCTACCTTCTGACCAGCGAGGTTATACATCTGTGCATCAGCCTTCACAGTCTCAGCCTTTACATCTGCAATGCCAGTAGTATTGCCAGTGATGTCGCCGAGGCTAAAGAAAGCTGCTCCAGCCGTCTGAGCTACCTCAAGATAACCGCACTTAGCAGGAATCTTTTGCGCATTAGAAGCCTTATAGAAACCATCCTGACCATTAACAGTTGCCAAGCCATAGATATTCTTGTCACTGGTAGAAGTAATAGTGCCGTCAGACATCTTCAAGTCAGAAGTTACATTCTGCCAACCATCAGCCTTAGTCAAGGCATAATCCTTATTAGCCTCGCCCTGCAACAAGACTGTTACACCAGCAGGGACAACGCCCTTAACCTCTGTCATCGTAATGCTAGTTTTATCCCCATTCAGCTTTACAGTGTATGCCTTCAAGCCAAGGGCGCTATAAGCCACTGGATAATAAGCTGCGTATGTAGAATAGCCAGAAGGAGAAATGGTAACGGTCTCCTGAGGAACACCCAATGCCTCAATCTTCACGTTCTTGATAGAGATAGTACCGTCGTACTGACCTACATTAAGCAAAAGACGCTTAGCGTTATCACCCGAACAAGTAACGGTCTTTGTGATAGTCTGATAGTCGGTAGTCAAATTGATATCCTCGAAATCGCCACATCCCTGATAGTTATTTGGATTCTGCAAAGCAGCCTTGATGGAGCCTTCAACAGAACCCTTGGCTACCATAGTCAACTGAATCTTAGCACCCTTAGGATAAACATTTTCGAAGTTTACCTGTGCATCCCATGGGTAGGTTGTTTCTCCATGACTGATTACGCAAGCACCTTCAACAATCTTTGACTCAAAGCCCTTATTACACCAACCGCCAGCAGCAGTAGCACCTTCCTTGGTGAAATCTAGATTTGCCAAAGTCAAAGTGTAACTTGGCAATGGATCTGAAACGACACGCTTAATAGACTTCACTTTAATAACTACAGGATATTTAGTATCAGAAGACAATGGTTCAGTAGCCTGAAGAGTCAAGCCTGTGACATCCTCATTAATTGCGTCAGTACTATAATCCTTGTCAACGACCCATTCATTATTATCGTTTTTCTTATAACTTTTTCCCCTAAACCAACAATCATCCTTAGTAATTGTTATAGTGGCTTTATTGTCTTTGATGTCCAAACCCTTAAACTGCATCGTACTAGGGCCGCCACCATATTGATTTTTCTGAGCACAGTTAACGCAAACCTGTAACTTTACCGTAGGAGTCTCTTCAAACTCGAATGTATATGTTTGTATAGCTCCACTCTTCTTTGAAAGAGTCAGTTCTGAACCATTTTCTTCTTTTAGAGCAGTTGATGCCCAGCATGCCTTAGCATTTAAAGTTGCAGAAGCAAAACGCCCCCCCATGGTTGCATTATCCACAGTCATCTGTCCCCAATCAGGATTGCCTGATGTTACATAAATGGTCTCTTCATTCTGTGCATGAAGCCCTACTGCCATCATAGCAGCAGCAACCAAAGTCATGATTTTTTTCATAAGATAATATTACGTTTTTAGATTAAAAAAATCTAGTGTATTCTATTTAGATTGAAATGCAGGGGCTGCCACACTTGGCAGTCCCTGCTGATATATAAATAAGTATTTAGTATATAAGTGTCGGAAAATTACTTAACAACTACTTTCTTACCATTCTTAATCACGATACCCTTGTATCCCTTGCCTACCTGCTGGCCAGCCAAGTTGAAGCTCTTGCCATCCTTAGCTACCTCAAGATTCTCTACCTTAGAAATACCTGTGGTAGTATTAGTGATGATACGCTTTGCACTCTTAATCTTTACGGTCTGAGTAACGCCAGCAGCACAACCGCTCTGAAGAGCAATAGACTTAATAGAAGTCCACTCTACTGGAGCATTATCCTTTGTAAACTTAGTTTCACTATTGAGTTCAAGTTCAGCTTTCTCACTTCCAACAGGAATGCCGATATAAGCAGGGGCCTCTTCGCCACCAGCAGTAACAGCCATTGGCAACCACTGCAATGCATCCTTAGTAGGCTCAGCGAACTCGATAACATATTTCTGAGACTCCTCAGCTGACTTGGTATAGGTCAACAATGTGCAAGTCTTGTCACAAAGATACTGCATATTCCACTGAGTGAACTCAAACAAAGGAGTAGCAGTAACCTGCTTTACCTTTCCACTTGCAGAGGTACTCTGAATTTCCTCATCACCATTCTGCTTCACAAATACCACCTTATTAATAGTGATAGAAGCACCTACTTTCTTAAGAGCCAATGTCAACTTGTCAATAGACTTGCCATCATATTTATCGCCAAGTTCCAATTCTACGCTCTCCTTTGCAGGATCAACATCTACATAATCAGCAGGATCCAAATCCCAGTTGTCCTTACCATAGCCTGGAGCCTTAACACCAACGACAAGTTGCATCTTGTTGTCACCAACCTGTGTAAGATCAGAATAGTAAACCTTAATCGCTTTATAATCAGAAGTAGAGATAGAAGCCTTGTCTGTCAAAGTAACTTCATTCCAATCTGCTGTTGCTGTTACACTCAAAGGTAAAGGACCATTAATGTCTGCAAACTTCTTGAATGCCCAGTTTGGTGCACCACCGAAATAAACAGTTTCTTCAGTTTCAGCGGCATTACCCAATGTAGCAAAAGCAAACATTGCTGCCAATACAAAAGTAAATTTTTTCATACGCTTTTGATTTTAAGTTTATTGATAATAATTGTTCATTCGTGGAACGAGAAATGATTCTCATTTCCGCTGCAAAAGTAACAGAAAAAGCTGAAAAAGACTTTGCGTGGTGTAACAAATACTTTGCGAGAAGTACCAAATAGGTTTGATAGCCAACATTATAACGAAAATGATACACTATCAAACCTATTTGAAGAGGAAAATCAGGAAAAGTCAAATAAACGAATATTCCAGATTCCCCAAATGTTTTTACCCAAAATGTTCCAGATTCCCCAAATGTTTTTGCCCAAAATGTTCCAGATTCCCCAAATGTTTTTACCCAAAATGTTCCAGATTCCCCAAATGTTTGGTCAAAATAGAGGAAAAATATACAGATGAGCCTAATACATCACATCCTTCTCTGGGAAGCCAAATTAAAGATTTTGGCACGAAAACGCACTTTTTCTCGAAAAAAAAGTGAGAAAAAGTGCGTTTTCGTGCCATTTTAAGGAAAAATTTCAGCAGATTATGAGATAAAGCTGCGCAATAGGATGGAATTATTCAGAGACCGAACCCATTGCACAAAATCATTGGTAAATACCTTTGTCACAACATTTGGTGTTGCCAATGGCATCCATTCAAGCATAGTAAATAGCGAAGTTACTCTAGACAATCTCTTTCAAGAATGACACATAGGAGAAAGAGAATATTATCATCATTAAAAAAAACGCAAAAAAGGTCGGTCGTGTTTTCTCGACACAACCGACCTATATATTTCTTTACTTACATAGGAATTTTTCAACCATAGTCAACAGTTGTTTCTCTGTAAGATTAGCGATTCCGATACTCTCTATGAGGGAAAACTCATTCTTGTTTTTGCTTATCACAAACTTCCTTTCCCTGCCATCAATCTTTGCACACAAATGAAAGTTGCCCTTGTAGGCTTGCTC
>ERZ1035070.97-NODE-97-length-27192-cov-8.546302_pt1 | contig 27192 bp, 26 predicted proteins | sample MGYA00520603_ERZ1035070 | MGnify/ENA primary metagenome ERZ1035070 (study PRJEB33766, sample SAMN09781695) | gut metagenome | biome: gut microbiome | host: Homo sapiens | place: Madagascar | study: EMG produced TPA metagenomics assembly of the PRJNA485056 data set... | reverse complement strand
CCGCAGGAATTCCTGTAAGGTCAAAATTACCCAAAGTTCTGTTCTGGGCTGCCATTTCGCGCTCACCCTGAAGGACATGGATGCTTACAGCAGTCTGATTGTCCATCGCTGTAGAGAAAACCTGGCTCTTCTTTGTAGGAATTGTTGTGTTACGGTTGATAAGGCGAGTAAAGACTCCGCCCATTGTTTCGATTCCCAAAGAAAGAGGTGTAACATCAAGCAAAAGAACATCTTTTACATCGCCTGCAAGAACACCGCCCTGAATTGCAGCTCCAATTGCAACTGCTTCATCCGGGTTAACAGCACGGCTTCCTTCTTTTCCAAAAATTGACTTTACAATTTCCTGAACTTTTGGCATACGGCTTGAACCGCCGACAAGAAGAACTTCGTCAATCTTATCAGGTGTAATTTCAGCATCTTTCATGGCCTTCATACAAGGCTCGCGTGTAGCTTCAAACAAATGGTCTGTCATCTGCTCAAACTGGGCACGTGTCAAAGTTTTCTGCAAGTGCTTAGGACCTGTGGCATCAGCTGTAATAAACGGCAAGTTGATTTCAGTTGTTGTCTGGTTTGAAAGAGAAATCTTTGCATTTTCAGCAGCTTCACGAAGTCTCTGCAAAGCCATGCTGTCCTTTGAAAGATCGATTCCAGTATCAGCCTTGAACTGCTCAATAAGCCAGTTTACAACACAGCGGTCCCAGTCGTCTCCACCAAGATGAGTGTTTCCGTTTGTAGATTTTACTTCGAAAACACCGTCGCCAAGCTCAAGAATTGAAATATCAAATGTACCGCCGCCAAGATCGTATACCGCGATTGTTTTTTCCTGCTTCTGATCCTTGTTGAATCCGAATGCCAAGGATGCTGCTGTAGGCTCATTGATAATACGCTTTACATCAAGACCAGCAATTTTACCAGCATCTTTTGTAGCCTGACGCTGAGCATCGTTAAAGTAAGCAGGAACTGTAATTACAGCTTCTGTAACCGTTTCGCCAAGATAATCTTCCGCAGTCTTCTTCATTTTCTGAAGAATAAACGCTGAAATTTCCTGAGGGCTGTATTCCTTCTTTGCTCCGTTTTCTTCAACTTCAACACGGACATCTTCACCGTGGTCTTTTACAGTGTATGGAACAAGCTTTGCTTCACCAGAAAGCTCGTTGTAGCGGTGTCCGATAAAACGTTTAATAGAATAAATTGTGTTTTTTGGATTTGTAACCATCTGGTTCTTTGCAGGAAGACCAACAATGCGGTCTCCTTTTGCAGTAAAACCAACGATTGAAGGTGTTGTGCGTCCGCCTTCTGAGTTCTGGATTACAACAGGCTCGCCGTTTTCCATTACAGCGACGCAAGAATTTGTTGTTCCCAAGTCAATTCCAATAATCTTACCCATAATATTTACCTCTTTTTATATTCAATTTATCTTTTTCTGAAGAAACTATTTTTGTTCTTCAGTTTCTTTTTTTTCTTCTGACGGCGGATTTACAGTTCCGTCCGGCATACTCACCATTACCTTTGCATGGCGAATAACTCTGTTCTTGAGTTTATAGCCTTTCAGATAAACTACTTTCAGAACAGGAGAAGCTACCGGGTCTTGAGAAGAGCCAATGGCTTCATGAATATCCGGATCAAACGCATCGCCTGCAACACCGTAAGAAACAAGATTGTACTTGTTCTCAAGCATACTGATGAGGCTCTTGTTTATCATTGTAACGCCATCAGCAATAGACTTTGGATCTGTGGCAGTAGCCGCGGCTTCGACAGTGCGGTCAAAGTTATCAAGGCTTTCAAGAAGATCCTTTAGCAAATTTGTGTTTGCAAAATCAAAGGCTTCCTGCTTTTCCTGAATCGCTCTTTTTCTGTAGTTGTCAAAATCAGCAGCACGGCGCAAAACCTGATCTTTTAAGTCAGCATTTTCCTTTTTCAGTCCGTCAATCTGCTTTTCAAGCTCTGAAATTTTTTCTTCTGCGGAAAGAGTTTTTTCTTTCTGAACTTCCGCATTTTCTTTTTTTTCATTCTCCTGAGCTACGGCATTCTGAACTTTTTCATGCTCTTCGTGCTTGTGTTCCTCGTGGTGATGATGTTTTTCTTTGCTCATTTCATTTTCCTATCTGATGAAAAAGATAATAAAATTTATATCGAGTTGTCAACAAATTTTTGAATTTTGTCATCAGTAATGTATTTTTTATTTACGTTTTTCCATTGGAACATACTCACGCTCTTCTGCGACATTTTTATATGCCGGGCGGTAAATGCGTTTTCCTGCGACAATCTCTTCAATTCTATGCGCGCTCCAGCCGGCAATTCTCGCAATGGCAAACAAAGGAGTGTAAAGCTCACGCGGAATTCCAAGCATTGAATAAACAAAGCCTGAATAAAAGTCAACATTTGTGCAGATGCGCTTTTTTTGTCCGTGAAGCTCATAAAGAATTTCCGGAGCAAGCCGTTCTATTGAAGTGTAAAGATTGAATTCTTCCTCGCAGCCCTTTTCCTTTGCAAGTTCTGCAGCCTTGTTTCTTAGAAGAATTGCACGCGGATCGCTGATTGTATAGACGGCGTGCCCCTGTCCGTAGATAAGTCCTGTGCGGTCGAAGGCTTCTTTTTTCCCGATTTTATAAAGATAGTCCTCTATTTCCTTTTCGTTGCTCCAGTCTCTTACATTTTCTTTGATATTGTCCATCATTTCTATAACGCGGATATTCGCTCCACCATGGCGGCGGCCTTTTAAAGAGCCAACCGCGGCGGCAACAGCGGAATAAGTATCTGTGTCCGCAGATGAAACTACGTGGATTGTAAGAGAAGAGTTGTTTCCTCCACCGTGCTCGGCATGAAGAATAAGCGCAAGGTCAAGAATTTCAGCTTCAAGACGAGTATAGCTCTTATCGTTTCTTGTAAGGCGCAGGAAATTTTCAGAAGTGCTAAGCTCTGGAAGCGGATTATGTATGTACATACTTTTTCCATCATAATAACGGCGTTTTGCCTGATAGCCATAAGCGGCCAATGTGGAAAAGCGGGAAATAAGCTCTATGCACTGGCGAAGAATATTTGCAACATCGCGGTTTTCAGGATCTGGATCATAAGAATATGAGGCAAGAACTCCGCGCGCTATTTTATTCATAATATCGCTTGAAGGCGCTTTCATTATCATGTCTTCTGTAAAATATTCAGGAAGAGACCTTAGGCTTCCCAAGAAACTTGAAAATTCATCCAGCTGCGACTGAGTAGGAAGCTGTCCGAACAAAAGAAGATAAACGCACTGCTCAAATCCAAACTGATGATGAAGCTCCGCGTCTTCTACAATATCCTCAACATTATATCCACGGTAAATCAGTTTTCCAGGAATGGCGACTTTGTTTCCAGACTCATCGATATAATATCCTACAACATCTCCGATTTTTGTAAGTCCGACCAAAACTCCGCGTCCGTCCGCATATCTAAGTCCGCGCTTGACATTGAATTTTTCATAAAGGGCTGGATCTATGGGATCGTTGTCCACAGTAAGTTTTGAAAGTTTGTCGATAAAATTTGAGTTCTGACTGTTTTCGTTCATAGACGAGCCTCCATTTTTGTATAAATATGCACTTTTTTTTTGTAAAACAACATCAGTATACAAAAAACTAAGTATTTATTCAATAAGAGAGAATAATTGAGACAGGGCAAGCGCATTATAAATAATTTAAGTAAAGTTTGCGCGAAGAAACGGTTTCGTGGGCAAAAACACTCTGATTGTTGCGCCCGCGTGAGCGGGCAATTCTATAGTTACTTTGCAACAATCAGCGTGTAGCGCATTATTGCGCGATTTTGAACCACGAAACCGTGTCTGGGAGAGCAGTTTTATGCTGAATACATTTATAATGCGTTTGCCCTGATAATTGAGAAAATGCAGTTTTATTAAAATTCAAAAATCCGCCCGCATAAATTTTTAGGCAGGCAGAATTTTTTTATAGACCTTACATTCTTTCCAAGTAAGGAACAAGAACAAGATCCATTCCGCTTTTTAAAACAGACAAAGTGCATTGCGCAAGAGCAAGGCGGGCTTTTGCAAGACGCTCATTTTCAGAAGCAGTTCCGACAATCGGACAGTCACGGTAAAACGCACTGAAACTTTTGCTTACATCGTAAAGGTAAGAAGCCATTCCGCTTGGATCTAAGGTTTCCGCAGATTTTTGAACAATAGAAGGAAATCTTTCCAAATCCTTTATCAAAGCCCATTCGCTTTCCGCAGTCAAAAGTGAAAAATCTTCTACCGAACTAGACGGCTCAAGCCCCTGCTCTTTTGCCTTGCGTAAAATTGAAGCGATGCGCGCTCCCATGTACTGAAGATAAGGTCCTGTGTTTCCGTTGAAGCTAAGTGATTCTTCCGGGTTAAAAAGCATATCTTTTACCGGCGCAACATTCAAAAGGTAATAATCCAAGGCAGCCAGCGCGACTTTTTCAGCAACTTCATCAGGATTCCCAACTGAATTGTCCCTGCCCCGCTCTTCAATCGCCTTTAAAGCCTGAGCATGGAGGCTATCAATCAAGTCATCAGCGTCAACAACGGTTCCCTCACGGCTTTTCATTCTTCCGCTCGGAAGGTTTACAAGTCCATAGCTCAAATGGAACAGTTTTTCAGTCCAGCTGAATCCAAGTTTTTTCAAGATATGGAAAAGAATCTTAAAATGATAGTTCTGCTCGCTTGCAACAACGTAAACAAGCTGATTAAAAGGCCAGTCATTGTGGCGGCTGATTGCAGTTCCAATGTCCTGGGTTATGTAAACAGAAGTTCCGTCTTTTCTAAGAAGAACTTTTTCGTGGCTGTCTTCATCCTTGCCTTTTCCAACAACGTCGGTAACATCAATTCTCACAGAACCATCGGGAGCTTTAAAGAATACACCCTTTTCAAGTCCTTTTAATATTTCATCTTTTCCTTTTAGATAAGTGTCGCTTTCAAAGTAGAATTTGTCAAAGACAATTCCAGTTCTCTTATAAGTTTCCTTTAGTCCGTCCAAAGTCCAGCTGTTCATTTTCTGCCAAAGCCCGCGGACTTCTTTGTCTCCCTGCTCCCATTTTACAAGCATTTCTTCCGCCTGCTGAACGGCTTCCGGGTGCTCCTTGGAATACTTGTCAAACTCAACATAGCACTGGCCCACAAAATGATCTCCCTTCATTCCAAGAGATTCCGGGGTTTCATTTTTTGCCTCATGGAAAAGCTTGTACGCCAACATGGATTTGCAGATATGGATTCCGCGGTTGTTAATAAGGTCAACTTTGAAAACTTCCGCACCCGCTTTTTTTAGAATCCGGCTCACGCTTTCACCAAGGGCGTCATTTCGAAGATGTCCAAGATGAAGCGGCTTGTTTGTGTTCGGCGAAGAGAATTCAACCATAATCCGCTGACCTTCAAGAGGCTTTTTTCCTGCGGAATCAAAAGAGCCGTAGTTTTCCCCCTGAGAAACAATCGAAGCCAGAATTCCTGAAGCAGAAGCAGCCTTATTTAACTTTATATTCACATAAGGACCGGCAGCGTCAAATTCACCAAGAGAAGCAAGAGACGCATCGTTTTCCGCGGATTTTTTAAGCGACTGGGCAACGGAGGCGGCAATTGCAGGAGGAGCCATTCTGAACATTTTGGCGAACGGAAACATCGGGCTTCCCAAGTCTCCCATTTCAGGGCGCGGCGGATTTTCCACACGCACAAACTTTTCGTCAATTTCAGGGCAATCTATTTTATTTTCAATTTTAAACTGATTCACAGCATTCAACACAGCGGATTTAAACAAATCTTTTTGACTTAACATAGTTTTTCCTTAAAAATTTTCTTTGTCCAAAAATCAAGTGGACAGAAATTTATTTTCAGAAAGTATAACAAAATAAGAACAAAGTGAAAAGCACGGGAATTTTCCAGAAAAAAAACATTTCCGCATGAACAAAAAGAATGTTCCTACTCAAACAAAAGAAGCATTCCTATTAGAAGAGGAAGAGGTTTCCGCTTAAAAGAAAAACAACGTTCCTGTTCTAACAGGAAGCACGTTCCGCTTATAACCGGAAGCGAAAAAAACACACAGGATTAGTGCTCTTCCATTGGATGGTCTTGAAGATGTCCTGTTCTTCTAAGATTTACAGAATGATTCAGATAATGGAATGTGATAAAAACAAGCTCAACTATAGCCAAAAACAGGCAAAGCTCGGCAGTCGCAACTCTTACAGTAAGCTTGTATGAAATCAAAACTGAAAAGCAGATAAGAACCTGAAGGCACAAAAGGAATGCAATTGTCGCGCATCGTGAAAATCCAACGTTAAGCATTTTGTGGTGAATATGGGATCTGTCCGCACTGAAAATAGAACGGTGATCGCGGAGTCTTCTCCAAGTGGCGGCAATAACATCTGTAAGCGGAATAGACGCAATAAGAAGCATTATGAGCATCTTGTTATACTCAAAACTTGGAGATTCTTTGTAAATAAGCGGAAAAACTGCAACAGCAAAACCCAAAGTCTGGCTTCCTGAATCTCCAAGGAATATTCTTGCCGGCGGTCTATTGAAAACCATAAATCCTGCAATTGCGCCCGCAAGAATAAAATAAAGCGAAAATGAGTATGTTCTAAAAGTCAAGCTTAAAACGCCAAACGTTATAATAGAAAGAAATGAAATTCCAGAGCAAAGCCAGTCAATTCCGTCAATCAAATTGAAAGCATTTACACAGACCAAAATCCAAAAAAAAGTAAAAATCTTTCCAAAAACAGGATTCAAGTTTACAAAGAATATTTTGTTGATTCCAACAGGACTCAGCGCAACCAAAAGAGCCGCGGCAATCTGAATTAAAAACTTAAACCGTGCGTGCAAATCAACAAGGTCGTCAATAAATCCAAAGGCAAATATCAAAAGCAGTCCTAAAAATGCTTGCCAGGCAAAATCAAATGCTCCCTTCTGAAAAAGGCAGACGTAGATTCCTGCGCAAACAAAAAAAGACACAAAGACTGCGACACCACCCAAACGAGGAATGTTTCCGCTATGAATCTTGCGAGGATCTATTTCATCATAAATTTCGTATTTTTTACAAATCTTTATTATAAGCCAAGTCAGCAAAAGGCTCAAAACAAAAGTCAGTAACGAAGCATAAAATATCAATAAGTACCCCCCCCCACTAAAAAGTTTATTTTACCACATTTTAATGAGAGTGAATTATAGATTAACATTTTTTTATATTTTCTTCAATATATTCACTGTGCATAACGCATATTATCATTGCATACACGGCAAACGCATTATAAATATTTTAACTAAAGTTTGCGCGAAGAAACGGTTCCTGGGGCAAAAACACTCTGATTGTTGCGACCGCGTGAGCGCTCAATTCTATGGTTACTTTGCAACAATCAGCTTGTAGCGCATCATTGCGCGATTTTGAACCAGAAAACCGTGACTGAAAGCCAGTTTTATGCTGAATACATTTATAATGCGTTTGCCCTGTCATTGCATAAGTCTTTTATTGTATTTTTGAGGAAATTTGATTATATTCATTGCAAACTAAATACAAAAAAAATCGAGGTGAAAAATGGCTTGTGGTGGAAACTGCTCCAGCTGCGGAGACAAATGTGAAAAAAAGCCTTTAAAAGAAAATCTTCATTCAGGCTCTTCTGTAAAAAAAGTTATCGGAATTGTTTCTGGCAAAGGCGGAGTCGGAAAATCGCTTGTAACAAGCCTTTTAGCCTGCAAAGTAAATAAAGACGGATTCAGGACAGCAATTCTTGACGCTGACATTACAGGACCTTCCATTCCAACTTCATTCGGGCTTGGAAATGTGCGCGCTGAAAGTGTTTCAGAAAAAAACAGCGACGGAAGCGAAGGCGGATACTTAAAATCAGTCAAGTCAAAGTCAGGCATTCAGCTTATGTCGATGAATTTCCTTCTGCAGAACGAAACTGATCCGGTTGTTTGGCGTGGTCCAGTTATTTCCGGGGCAGTGCGCCAGTTCTGGACAGATGTTCTTTGGGAAGACGTTGATTTTATGTTCGTTGACTGTCCGCCGGGAACTGGAGATGTTCCGCTCACAGTTTTCCAGTCGCTTCCAATAGACGGAATTATAATTGTTTCTTCACCGCAGCAGCTTGTGCGCGTAATCGTTGAAAAAGCCGTAAACATGGCAAACATGATGAATGTTCCGGTTTTAGGACTTGTAGAAAACATGAGCTACGTAAAATGCCCGGACTGCGGAAAAGAAATAAAAGTCTTCGGTGAAAGCAACATCGGAAAAATCGCGGAAGAATTCAATCTAAAAGTTCTTGCCCGCATTCCAATCGAACAGAATATGTCTGCTGCTGTTGACAAAGGCGAAATTGAATCTCTTGACGCTCCTTTTATTGAAGAAGCCGCAAAATCTATAGAGGTACTATGATTTCCCCGGAAGAAGCAAAAAAACGCGCAAAGGAAAATTTTCTAAGCGGCTTCAATTGCGCCCAGTCAGTTCTTGAAGTTTTCTGTGGGGAACTTGGAATTGACCGGGAGCTTGCATTAAAATCTGCCCAGGCATTTGGCGGCGGAACTTGCAGGCTGCGTGAAATGTGCGGTGCGGTAAACGGAATGCTGCTTGCATTGAGCATAAAAAACGGCAGTTCAGACCCAAAGGACAAAGAAGCCAAGGATTCAGTTTACAAAGACGGACAATTTTTGTGCGAAAAGTTCAAGAAAAAGAACGGCTCGTTTATCTGCCGGGAACTTCTTGGACTTTCTCCGCTCGGACAATCCCAAAACTACCTGCGAAAAAATTCCGTGGAAGGAAAAGCAGATTCTCCAGTTTCAGAAAAAAGAACAGAAGAATACTACAAAAAACGCCCTTGCCCGGAACTCTGCGCTGATGCCGCTGAACTTTTTGCGGAATACTTGAATTCAAAATGAAACTTATCTGCGCGCCAATGGCAACCTTGAGCCATGAAGCATTCAGGATTTCTGTGGAAGAATTCGGAGGCTGCGATGAATATTTCACCGAAATGATAAATGCCTCTTCGCTTTTGAATATGGGACCGTTTGAAAAATATTATCTCATGAACGGACCCTGCCCGGAAAAAATCGTGTGGCAGCTCACGGGAACTTCCGCGGAATCGTTGGCAAAGGCAGCTGAAATTGTGTGCGAGAAAGGCGGAATCGGAATCGACTTGAACATGGGCTGCTGTGCCCCGCAAATCTACAAGACAGGAGCCGGAATCGCCTGGATGCTAAAGCCGCTAAAAGAAACCGCAGAAGCAGTCTCAAAAGTAAAAAAATCGCTGGATTTAATAGAAGAAAAAACACAAAACCATTTCAGATTTAGCGTAAAATGCAGGCTTGGAAACGAAAATTTCACGGAGCAAACTTTTTTCAACTTTACAGATATGCTTGTAGAAAACGGAGTTGAGCTTATAACGCTTCATGCGCGCACAATCAAGGAAAAATACCGCGGACTTCCAAGGTACGAGTTTGCGAAAAAACTTTCACAGCGGTATGAAAAAAAAATCAAAGTCTATGTAAATGGCTGCATAAAGGACACCGCCAGCGCAAAGTTTGCCATTCAACAAGCCCCGGAAGCAGACGGAATCATGATTGCAAGAGCCGCCGCCGAACGTCCCTGGATTTTCGCGCAAATAAAAAACGGCCTTGAAGATTCCGCGGAAAAAATTACAGTTGACAGGATGCAAACTGCGTTGAACTTTATAGACAATGTTGAAAAATTCCAGCCAAAGGAATTCCACAAGACGCGGATTCAGAGATTTTTTTCGTACTACTGCGCGCAGTTCGAATTCGGACATTATTTCCAGACAAAAATGCTTAATTACAAGTCAAATGAAGAAAGCCGCAAAGAAATTCGTGATTATTTTCAAAAACAGCCTCATGAACGCTTCATTCAAGTGTGAATTTTCAGTTTTAAGGAGTTTTCTTCAAAAATAAGAGATATTCTTGTATTTTTATACATATTCTTGAAGAATTTTGTATATTCCTGAGTTCTTTGTATAAATATTCAAGGATATAAATTATTCTTCGCAAATATTGAATTTTCCAAAAGAATATTAAATATTCCTCATAAATTTTGAGGATTCAAGCCGAATTCTTCCTTGGGCTGATGCAAATCGGAATTTTTCGGCTCAACATGAATCACAATGTCATAAATTTCAGGAATTTCCTTGCGGATTGCACTTTCAACCTGCTCGCTAAGCTCGTGCGCCTCGTAAACGGAAAGCGACGGGTCAACTTCAATGTCCAAGTCAATGTCAAAGCTAGAAGCCATTCTGCGGATTCTTGCCTTATGCGGATTCAGGACATTCGGGACTGTCGCAACCGCATCGAAGAGTTTTTTATAAAGCGAGCTGTCGGCGTTTCCATCCATAAGCTCAAGGTTCATCCTCGCAAAAAGGGAGGCGGCATTTTTTATAACCCAAAGCCCCACAAGCAGCGCAATTGCCGGGTCAAGGAAAGGAAGCTTAAAAAATTCGGAGCATAAAAGGCCTGCAAGAACTGCCGCGGAAAGCATTATGTCGCTTTTCATGTTCTGGGCGTTTGCCTTTACAATTTCGCTTTCGGCGATTTTTCCGTAGTGAAACTGAATCAAAGCAAGAAGAGATTTTCCCACAATCGAAACAACGGCCGCATAAACCGCCACAAGTGAAGTTTCAGCCTGAAAATCATGCAGGATAATTTTTTTTGCTGCGGAAAGTACAATCTGCGCGCCCGCAAAGAAAATTATAAAAGCCAAAGCCATTGTCGCAGTAGTTTCGGCTCTTGCGTGCCCCCAAGGATGCTCCTTGTCGCCCGGCTGCTGAATTATGCGGCTTACAAACAAAGTTACAAGCGCAATCAGAACATCGGTGGAACTGTCAATTGCATCACCTGCAACCGCAAGAGAACCTGAAAGATATGCGAACAAAAACTTCACAGCGGCAAGAACTGCATTTCCAACGAGAGCCACAACTCCTGCCACTTTGATGTAATGGGCTTTTAAGCTTGTCGAGTTCATTTACTTTGCCACGATGTTTACAAGCTTGTCTTTTACAACAATGACTTTTGCAATTGTCTTTCCGTCTGTGAACTTTTTATAGCCTTCTGTCTGGGAAGCAAGATTCTTGAGCGTTTCATCGTCTGTTCCGGGAGCAGCTTCAAATTTGTCGCGGAGTTTTCCGTTTATCATTACGACAATCTGAATGCTGTCTTCCTTGCAGAATTCCTCGCTGAACGAAGGCCATTTTTCGTAAGCCACAGTTTTTGTTCCGCCGAGTTTCTGCCAAAGCTCTTCGCCAAGGTGAGGAGCATAAGGGCTAAGAATAAGAACAAAATCCTTCCACATTTCTTTTGGAAGAGAATTGAACTTTGAAGCTTCGTTTATAAAAATCATCATCTGGCTGATTGCGGTGTTGAAGCTGAGAGAAGAAGTGTCTTCCGTAACTTTTTTGATTGTCTGGGCGAAAGTTTTTCTAAGCGCAACAAGAGCTTTGTCTTCAAGCTTGCCTTTTATGTCGATTTCGTCCATTGGCTTTTCGCTTATGTTCCAGACTTTTTCAAGGAAGCGGTTTATTCCTACGAGTCCCTGCGTGTTCCATGGCTTGGAAACAGTGAGCGGTCCCATGAACATTTCGTACATACGCACAGAATCGGCTCCGTACTTCTGAATCATTTCATCAGGATTTACAACATTCTTGAGCGACTTTGACATCTTGGCGATAATCTGCTCAACCTGCTCGCCTGTCGCCTTTTCAAAATATTTTCCGTCCTTTTCTTCAACTTCGTCAGTTGGAACAAGAGTTTTGTTTTTGCGCTGGAATGCAAACGAAGTTATAAGTCCCTGGTTTATAAGGCGATGGAACGGCTCTTTTGTTGAAACTGCTCCTATGTCGTAAAGAACTTTGTGCCAGAATCTTGCATACAAAAGGTGAAGAACCGCGTGCTCAGCTCCGCCTACATAAAGGTCAACCGGCATCCAGTATTCCTCTTTTTCTTTTGAGCAGAACTCTGAATTGTTTTTTGGATCAAGGTAGCGAAGATAATACCAGCATGAGCCGCCCCACTGAGGCATTGTGTTTGTTTCGCGCTTTGCCTTTCCACCGCATTTAGGGCAAGTCGTGTTAACCCAGGATTCGATTGCGGCAAGAGGACTTTCGCCAGTTCCTGTTGGCTGATAGGATTTTACATCAGGAAGCTTTACAGGCAAGTCTTTTTCCGGCACTGGAACGCATCCGCATTTTTCGCAGTGAACAAGAGGAATTGGCTCTCCCCAGTAACGCTGACGGCTGAAAATCCAGTCGCGGAGCTTGTAGTTTACAGTTGCCTTTCCGCATTTTTTTTCTTCAAGGAATTTTATCATTTCCTGAATCGCGTCTTTTGTGCTTTTTCCTGTAATGAATTCCGAGTTGATTGAATATCCGTCCTTTGCGGAAGTGCATTCGTTTGCCACGCAGAAAATTTCCGGGTGGGCATCAACAAGCTTTTTGTATTCCTCTGGATTTTTTGAAGCGGCCTGTAAAAGTTCCGCGCCTTTCTTTTCATCTCCACCGCCAAGAGAAACAATGTCTTCTTTTGTAGCAATTACTTTTATAATCGGCAGATTGAATTTCTTTGCAAAATCCCAGTCGCGCTCATCGTGCGCAGGAACAGCCATAATCGCGCCAGTTCCGTAAGAAGTCAAAACGTAATCAGAAATCCAGATTGGAACCTTCGCTCCGTTTACAGGATCAATTCCGTAGCTTCCTGTAAAGACTCCTGTTTTGTTCTTGTTCAAGTCAGTGCGCTCAAGGTCGGATTTTTTTGCGGCCTCTTCAACATAAGCTTCTACTGCCGCTTTCTGCTCTGGAGTTGTGAGTTCCTTAAGCATTTTGTGTTCCGGCGACATTACCATGTAAGTGCAGCCAAAAAGCGTGTCAGCTCTTGTTGTGTATACTTTCAAATATTTTCCGCTTCCGTTTCCGTCTTTGCCAGCGACTTCAAATTCAACTTCCGCACCGCAAGATTTTCCAATCCAGTTTTTCTGCATGAGCTTTACACTTTCAGGCCAGTCAAGCAAATCAAGATCTTCAAGGAGACGTTCTGCGTAATCGGTGATTTTTAAAATCCACTGGCGGATTGTCTTGCGTGTTACAACTGCACCGCATCTTTCGCACCTGCCTTCTTTTACTTCCTCGTTTGCAAGACCTGTAAGGCAGGAAGGACACCAGTTGATTGGAGTTGCAGCCTCGTAAGCCAAGCCTTTTTTGTAAAGCTGAAGGAAAATCCACTGAGTCCATTTATAATATTCAGGATCACAAGTTGAAACGCATCTGTCCCAGTCATAACTGAATCCAAGAGCTTTTATCTGGCGTGTAAAATTCGCAATGTTAGCGTTTGTTGTGATTGAAGGATGAGTTCCAGTTTTTATCGCATAGTTTTCAGCAGGAAGCCCGAATGAATCATATCCCATCGGATGCAAAACATTGTAGCCGTTCATGCGCAAGTAGCGGCTGTAAATATCTGTGGCAGTGTAGCCTTCAGGATGTCCTACATGAAGCCCCGCACCACTCGGATACGGAAACATATCAAGAATATATCTGCGTTTTTCTTTTGAAAATGATTTGTCTTCTTCTACGCGGAAAGTTTTGTTTTCTTCCCAGTACTTCTGCCATTTTACTTCGATATTTTGAAAAGGATAGTTAGACATAAAAAGCCTCTGTAAAAAATGATGTGGCAGTATTATAGTACAAACTGAAAATATTTTCTATGGGATTTGAAAAGCAAAAAAAATGACTTGAATTTATTTTTCAAATTCCGCACGCCAAATTTCCGCAAGTTTTTCAAGGGAAAATGAAGCGTTGGCAGGACTTGTGGACGGAAGCGTTTTTAGCATGGAGCACAAATTTTCATCCTGATATTTTAAAAAATATTTTGCGGCAGTTTTTCCATTGGCAAGAATTTTTTTGACCTTGGAATTTTCAACAATCGATTTTATGTCGGAAGGAACAACGCTTCGGATTGAACTGTCAGATGAGCCGCAAATTGTGCATTCCTTGATTGAATCGTAAACTGCGATTTTATTCCGCCTCAAAAAATTTTTCTTTTCTTCTGTAGACTTCGGAATCTCCTCGCAAAAAACAAGGGCAAGCATTTTCCAAAAACGGTTCTGCGGATGTCCGTAGTAAAATCCATTTTTCCGCGACTTTACAGACGGAAGGCTGCCCACAATAAGAACACATGAATCTTCGCAAAAAAACGGACTGAATGGATGCACAATATGCTCTGGAACAAAAATATTTTTCTGCATAAAATTTATTTTCTCGTTTTCAATTTTGATTAATGATAAAACAAATGCAGACCTGTTGTCATCAAGTCAATTAAAAAATTTTGCAAAGGTTGAGGAACTGATTTTTTCATTCTATAATTTCTGCGCTTGAAAAATGAAAATCAAAATAGGAAACTTTAACTGCACGGAATGTTGGGACGGCGTTTTTTACAAAAAACTTTCGGCATTTCCAAAAATAACGGAACGTCTGATTTTGCGTAGATGGACTGAAGCCGATACAGAAAGCCTTGAAGTTATCAGAAACGTTTTCTGCGGAAGCGAATGTTATGCCGTATGCAAAAAGGAAGACAACAAGGCAATCGGAGCAGTCGAACTCAAACTCAACGGGTACACCGACATGAATATAGTACGGATACTTGACCGGAGACCTGAAGACATTCCATAAGAATGCCCGGAGCCATTACATCTCATATTTTCCTGCTTAATAAAACTCCGCATTAGCGGCGAGACACGGATGGAGAGAATCACAGTTTGAGAAAGCAACGCTTGAACAAACTGTGATGGGGCTGTCCAAAAAGAACGGGCAGTCCTAATTATTTTTAAAGACAAATAAAAATATCTGTGGTAAAATTTAAATATGAGCAGAGGCGTAAGCCGCTACAATCCAGTAATGCTGCTGAAGGTTTTAATCTATTGCTATATGACAGGAATCTACTCATCGAGAATGATAGCAAGACAGTGCCGCGAAAACATAAATGCAATGTGGCTTGCGGGATTCCAGAAGCCGGACTTCAGGACAATCAATAAATTCCGGAGTGAAAAACTAAAGGGCTCAATCGAGGAAATCTTTATATCAACAGTAAAGCTTCTGAATAAAAAAGGCCGTCCTTTGATGAAGTTCAACTACTCCTAGGACAGCACCATGTCTACTCTCACGAACTACGAGAACTTCCTGAAGGCCACGAACAAGTCTATAGGATTCATAATGGCGTTCGTCCAGTACCAGTTGTATCTTAACAGGCTTCACTACGCTGAAAATGAGTTCGTCGACTCAACATCGGTTACAGTATGCAAGAACCCTCTTGTGTTTTAACAAGAGCTTTATGAATTAAAAAGCATTTCATGCATTCCATAAGATAAGACTCTTTATATCCACTGTCTTTGCGCTAATAGCAGTGTCTTAACTCCCTTACATACTGCTTTGGCAGCACCTCTCCACTGCTTGTGAATCCGAAAAATCAACTTAATTTCATTTTGATTTTAACTTAATTTCATATTGATTTTAAGTTGATTTCACAAACCATACATACCTTGTTCTGTGCATATAAAGCATAACGATGCAGGCTAGAAACCCCGTCTGTTTTCAAGACTTCAGCTTACTTGCGGAAAGAGCTAGATTCAACTAGAAAGCTAAGAGTTAAACTGATCAAAATATATAAAGCGAAGTGAATCCAATGCCTACTCCACTTGAAAACTATGTAAAGGAATGCGGCGGAAAACTGAATCCTGCTATGAATCATACAGGAACAGATTATAAAGGAACGTACAAGCTTGCTTCTGGAAATTTTACAAACGGAAAACTGGATTTTACAGTTTTAGAGCATAATGGAGAAAAAATAGGCTGGAAAACAGCTTCCTTGGAAATCAAGGACGGCGTGTTCTACCTTAGCATAGATGATGTTCCAGATGGAGTTTACGTAAATAGCACTGATTATGACAAATATGTAAAATAATAGTCCTGCGGTTTAATCTGCTGAAATACGGACTTTTATAAAGGCTTCCTGTTTTTTGCGGGAAGCCTTTTTTTATGTGAAACGATTTTGTAAAAAAAAGTGGAATCCGAAATAAAGCGTGTAAACGAAACAGATTCTAGGGCGCAAAGTAATTGAATAAATCATTTTTAACGGAGAAAAAAATAAAGAAAGCAAGAATGTCTGCCGCTCATAGTTTTTTTTGCATAGCTTCGTTACTATTGACAGAATCACAAAAGACTTATATATTACTATTTATAGAAACAAAACGAGCGCAGGCTGCTGCGTTGCAAACTTTACACCTTACAGGAGGAACTTATGGATACAAAGAAAATCCCTTACAAAATCTACTTGAACGAAGAAGAGATGCCGCAGCAGTGGTACAATATGCGCGCCGACATGAAGAACAAGCCTGCTCCGCTTTTAAATCCGGGAACGCTAAAGCCTTGCACTGCGGAAGAGCTTGAGCACGTTTTCTGCAGGGAGCTTGTGAAGCAGGAGCTGAACGAAACCGACCGCTACATTCCGATTCCACAGGAGATTCTGAATTTTTACAAGATGTACCGTCCTTCTCCGCTTACAAGGGCTTACTGCCTTGAAAAGAAGCTCGGAACGCCGGCAAAAATCTACTACAAGTTTGAAGGAAACAATACATCCGGAAGCCACAAGCTGAACTCGGCAATCGCCCAGGCATTCTACGCGAAGGAGCAGGGGCTTAAAGGCGTTACTACGGAAACAGGAGCCGGCCAGTGGGGAACTGCTATGTCCATGGCGTGCGCATATCTTGGCCTGGACTGCCGCGTTTATCAGGTTCGGTGTTCCTATGAACAGAAGCCTCATCGCCGCGAGGTAATCAGAACTTACGGAGCGCAGGCGATTCCTTCTCCAAGCATGGAAACTGAAATAGGAAGAAAGATTAACGCCGAATATCCGGGATGCACCGGCTCTTTGGGCTGCGCGATTTCGGAAGCGGTTGAATACGCCACAAAGCACGACGGCTACAGATACGTTCTGGGTTCGGTCTTGAGCCAGGTTCTGCTTCAACAGTCGATAATCGGAATGGAAGCAAAGGCTGCGATGGACAAGTTTGGAATCAAGCCGGACGTAATAATAGGATGCGCCGGCGGCGGCTCGAATTTGGGCGGACTTATAAGCCCGTTCATGGGAGAAAAACTGCGCGGTGAAAAGGACTACCAGTTCATCGCGGTTGAACCGGCTTCATGCCCAAGCCTTACGCGCGGAGTGTTCGCCTACGACTTCTGCGACACAGGCGAGGTCTGCCCGATGCAGAAAATGTACACGCTCGGCTCGCAGTTCATGCCAAGCGCAAACCACGCGGGAGGACTCCGTTACCACGGAATGAGCGCGATTGTAAGCCAGCTCTACCACGACGGCTACATTGAGGCAAGAAGCGTTGAGCAGACGCAAGTTTTCAAGGCGGCTGAGCTTTTCTGCCGTTCAGAAGGAACTTTGCCGGCGCCGGAATCAAGCCACGCAATCAAGGTTGCAATCGACGAAGCCTTAAAATGCAAGGAAACCGGCGAGGAAAAGACAATCCTGTTCGGTCTTACAGGAACAGGCTACTTTGATATGAAAGCCTACGAAGCGTTCAACAACGGAACGATGAGCGACTACATCCCGACCGATGAGGAAATAAAAAAAGCTACAGATTTGATTCCGCGCTTTCCGGGAAACGAATTCTAGGAGCTGTTATATCCTTATAGCGATGGCCGCCGGACTGCTTAATTCATCCCTGGATGTTTTATGGTTCGGCGGCATTTATTTTTTTATAATCCTTTTTTCCAGTTTCCGGTTCTGTATTCCGCGAACGAAATTATAAAGTTTGTGGAAAAATAATCTAAATTCCTAACAGTAAAATCTTATCTCACCAAACAAATCTTGCCACTTGGATATAATTTCAAATGAACGACCTTCAATTACTCGCAAAAGAAGATTCAATGTATGACTAGGAATCCGTGAATTATTATTTGCGACAATGCACTTTTGGCTTTTAGTTATCCATATTTTTGTGGCATATTCGGTTGGAACGCCCTCTGCAATATGTACATGGATGGGTTCTCTTGGATTTCCTTCGTTTGACCAAAAATATATTATATATTTTCCGATTTTAAAGATTTGCGGCATTTTCAAAGCCCCCATTTGCAGCAAACTCAAAAATCATGTGAGCTTCAGATTCTACAATATCTTTCAAATGTTCCATTTCTTTTTCGGTAAATCCGGAAACTTCTGACCACTTATATTCAGGAAGATAACAAGTTGCTGTCGCAAATCCGCCGTAAATTGGCTTTTCAATATAAACCTTAACCTGTTCTTTTCCATCTTTTCTTATAAGTTCAGAATGACTGATTAGTGTTTTATCTGGCAGTTCCATAAAATTATAAAGCATAGCATCCTCCGTTTTTTTTATAATATTTTTTATAATATAATATAGTATATCACAAAATCTATCCCATTTTCACAATTCTTCCACGCCCATCACAGAAAAATAATATATATTTTCCAATTTGAAACCCCACTTTTTGCCGGCTTTTCTGATGTGGGGTTCAAATGTAAAGAGCATGTTTTCGTTCAGTTTTGTTTTATTGCCTTTTTCAAAATATAAGCGATTTTCTTTTTTTGTTTCGATTGTGTGTCCTACGTTTCCCAAAAAATCCAGATTTTCATAGCCAAGCTTTTGAATCTTGCAGTTCATTTCAAAATAAATTTGCTCAAAAGTCATTCCAACTTTTACATAATTTTTAAAATGATTGTGCAAAAATTCTTCAATTTTTAGACCTTCTGCAAATTCGTCATTTTTGACATTTTCTTTTGCCTGAATTTTTCTATTTTCAAAAACAAACGTTCTTGAGCAATCTCCCCAAATTCCATTTTTCAAAGGGCTCAAATCGATTGTTATAAGATTTTCTGCGCCCACTTTTTCTTCAGAAGGAAAATAATCTTTTCCAGAAACCGAAACACAACTTCGGCTTCCTAACAAAACCAACGCAGGACAACCGTAATACCAAGTTTCTTGAATTCCATGTTTTTCCAGCAGTTTTTTACATTGCTCTGCAATTTCTTTTTCTGTGCTATTTTCAGTTATAAATTTTTCAATTTCTTCCAAAACAATTTTTGCAACCGCTTGAACTTTTTGATATTCCGCTAATTTATCATTCATCTTTCTATCACCCTCTTCCAGTTTCCGGTTCTGTATTCCGCGAACGAAATCACAAAGTTCATGAACCAGCCCATCGGAACGGAATACCAGACCCATTCAATTCCGAACCTCGGAGCGCATACTACCGAGACAACCACGCGGATTGAAAGATTGATTAAATTTGCAAGCGTAAATACTTTCATGTCGCCTGCTCCGCGCAAAAGTCCGTCGCAGGCCATTTTAAATCCTATCCAGCAGTAAAAAAATCCTTCAAAGCGCAGCGCGGCCTGTCCTGTGCGCAGAGCAGTCTCGCTTCCGCCGTCCCCGATAAAAAGAGAAATCAGCGGACGGTAAAAAATCTCAATGCACAGGCAGAGCGTTACCGCAAAAAACGCGACCATAAGATTCGCCGCACGGTAGCCTTTTACAACGCGCTCCGGTTTTCCTGCCCCTATATTTTGCGCCGTGTAAGACGACATTGAATTGTTCAACGCCGCCATAGGAACAATCGCAATCGACGCAATGCGGCTGAACGCAGAATATCCGGCAAGCGCTTCCGAGCCGAAACTGTTCACAACGGACTGAACCAGCATCATCCCGATAGAAACGGTGGACTGCTGTAATATAGAAGGAATCGCGATTTTCGCCATTGATGAAAGCTCGCGTCCGTCAAAAAATCTGAATTTCCTGTAACCGCCGCGGCTCAGACTGCCTCCACAAAAACTTGCGCCGCCAGACATTAAGACTGCGCCATCGGAAGTTTCTTCGGCTGCTGCGATTCCATCTTCTGAATCCTTGAATTTTCCAAGCGTGCGCATAAAAACCGCGAACGACAGAACGCACGAAAGCCCCTGGGCAATCAGCGTGGCCCATGCCGCTCCTGCAACGCCGGTCTTAAACACCGCTACAAACAGAAAGTCCAGCGCGACATTCAGAACTGAAGAAAAAATCAGAAAGACAAGCGGAATCCGCGAATTTCCAATCGCATTGAACATCGAGGAAATCACGTTGTACATGAACAAAAACGGCAGGCCCAGAAAATAAATCCGCAGATAGACAAGAGCCATGTCCAGCGCGTCTGAAGGAGTCTTTAAAAGCTCAAGAAGCGGACGGTTTATTACAATTCCCACCGCGCCAAGAAAAACGCTGATACCCAGAAACGTCAAAAATGCAGTGCTGACCGCCGTCTTCATCGCAGAAAAATTGCGCGCGCCAAAATACTTGCTCACAATCACCGAAGAGCCGACACCGCCGCCAATCGCCACGCAGATAAAAACAACCGTAAGCGAATAAGACGCGCCGACCGCCGCCAAAGCCTGCTCGCCTACAAACCGCCCCACAACCGCCGAATCGACCATCGTGTAAAGCTGCTGGAACAAATTGCCAATTATAATCGAAAGTGAAAAAACAAAAAGCGCGTAAAACGCCGGCTTTGAAGTAAGATAATCGCTTTTCATACGCAAATCATAGCAGAAAAGAAAAAAAGTGTCGAATTTTCAAATTTTTAAATTCGGGCGGCTTTTTGTCCGTTCGCTTTCGCAAACTGCCAAAAACCGGGCTTTCCAGGGCTTCGGCTTCCGCCTTCGACCAAACGCTCCGCGTTTGTTTTCACGCATTTTTTCAAAATGCGCTCACCCTTCCAATCCCTGCCGCATTTTAAAATTTATCTGCCTACCGGATAAAATTTTGCCCGGCAATCACGCACAGAATTCCCAAAATCAAACTTGAAAAAGCGTAAAGCGCCGCTATAAAAAAGTTCTTCTCCGAAACAAAATTCGCACTTTCCAACGCAAACGTAGAAAAAGTCGTGAATCCGCCGCAAACGCCAGTCTTAAGAAAAAGCACAACAAGCGGACTGAACCTAAAAGAAACCTTTTGCGCCGCCAAAGAAGCCAGTGTTGTAACAGCACCAATCGCAAAGCAACCAAGCATATTCACAACAAAAGTCTGAAACGGAAAAACGCTCTTCACAGGAATCAGCGTAAAAACAAAAATTCGTAAGAATTACCAAGAACTTTTTATGAACATAAAATCCGAAAGTTTTTCTAAAACTCAAGCATTCCCTGCGCGGCGGCCTGTTTTTCTTCCGGGAACGTGTTCAGGTATTCAAACACTTTTTCCAGCCGCCACTCTATTCCATTTTTTTCACATTCGGTTCTGATTATCTGCAGCAGTCGGTCGTTGTCCGGACTTGTAACTTCGTAAGCGTTTCCATAGGTGCGGATGTATTTTTCTTTTAATCCTGGAAAATGCTGGTCCATCTTGCTGTAAAAATATTCGCGGTTTCCTTCGCGCAGTGTAAGCCCGATTTTAAAGCAGATTATTCCGCGCACTTTTTCCTGAACGCAGATTTCCATAAGGCGGCGGACATTCTGCTCGGTGTCGTTTATGAACGGAAGGAACGGCGAAAGCCACACGACTGTAGGAATTTTTCGTTTTCTGCATTCGGCAAGAACCTTTGCGCGCCCGTCCGTTGTGCAGACCGCAGGCTCAATGAGCCGGCAAAGATTTTTGTCCGCGGTCGTAAGCGTCATCTGAACAACGGCTTTTGATTTTGCGTTGATTTCTTCTATTATACTGATGTCGCGCAGAATCAGGTCGCTTTTTGTGTGCACAGTAACTCCGAATCCGCGCCTTTTGATTATTTCAAGGCAGCGGCGCATAAGGCCAAGCTCCACCTCGCAGTGCATGTATGGGTCGCACATCGCGCCTGTTCCAATCATGCACTTTTTGCGCTTGGAAGAAAGCTTTTGTTCCAAAAGTTCCGCCGCATTCCTCTTTACCTCGATGTCCTCAAAATCGTGGTTTATCTGGTAGCAGCGGCTGCGCGAATCGCAGTAAATGCAGCCGTGCGTGCAGCCGCGGTAAATGTTCATTCCGCCCCGCGCCGAAAGAATTCCTTTTGCTTCTGAAAAGTGCATGGCTAATTATAGCATATTAACATGACAGCGTCGTGTCAGGTTTAGGAAAATAAATTCTGCACGGACACTGATATTTTTGATATAATTTCAGTAGGGCTTTATGAAGAATTTAAATGAAATGAAAGCGCGGCAAAAAGATTTTGTTGGACATCTGCGCGGTTTGACTGAAAAATATGTTGCCGGTTTGGAAAAAGAAAAGATTCAGACAATTCTTTTAAGCGGTTCTGTGGCTCGTGGTGATTATTTTCCGGGGAAGCTTGGCGGATATGTGGATTTGATTGTAATGACAAAAGAACCGAATTTTGACGCGAATACAGTTTTTGGAAAAGATATAGAACCAGAGATTCCTTATCACTGCGTGGAAACCTTTATTGATGATGAAAAAATTGGTTTTGAAATAGATATTCGCCCGTTTGTTTATGTCCATAAATTTGAAACATTTGATGAACCTGGAAAATGGTCAATTCTGGAATCAAAGATTTTGTATGACGAAAATGATTTGTTTTCAAAAGAACTTAGTAAAATTGAATTTCTTAAAAAGAAAGAACTAAAATCATATTTTGAAAAAACTATTTTTGAAATTGAATGTCTTATCGGAGATTATATTTGCGATAAGTGGTTGCGCCGGGCGGCTTATATTCAACTGCATGAAAATCTTGACAAAGCCATAAAGCTTGGAATTTGCTGTCTATATTACATAAATGGAAGCTATGTTGCGCCTGACAACCGTTTAAGTTATTACACTTATTCTTTTGAAAAACTACCCGAAAATTATGAAAGAATGATGAAAATGCTGATGAAACAAAATATTTCAAGCCGACGTGATTTTTTCAGAAGAAAACAACTTTTTGAATCTGGATTTTTAAACTGGCTAAAGTCTGAAAAGATTAAAATTACTGCAATTCAAATTGATTAAAACTGTAGTGCTATTGCAGGTGTAAAAATCTATATCCGTAAAGATTTCTATCTATCTTGAAGTCTTGAAAACTCCATTGGAAAAGTGTAGTCTGACTAATGAAAGTCGCTTGAAAAAGTGTATCAAACATCAAGAAACTCCATTAAAAAAGTGCAAGGCTGGAGGCTTATATGTTTAAACGAAAAATAATGGCTGTGCGATTTTGGAATCATCACTCTTTGTCATAATCTTAATAATATTACAGAACCGCTCGAGGGTAATAAGATTGATAATGTCTTTAAGATTTATATGCAGGGAAGCTCAGGGCAAAGGAAACGGAAAACTGTTTATGAAAGGAATTGAAGATTCGCTCAAAAAGAAAAACATAGGCGCAATTTACCTTCAGACGAAACACGGAATTCCGGCATACAGTTTCTATAGGAAAACCGGATTCACCGAACTTGAAAGCTGCGCCGTGTTTCTCAAAATTTTGGAGTAAAGGATTTACCCGCTTTTGGCGCATAGATTATAAGGCGGAATTCTTTACAAATTTATCTCGTCCTGCCTGTTTTTAGTGATTTTTCACCCTATACAGTGTTAAATACAGTAAATTTACCACCTTATAAGGTGAATTATTCTTGATTTTTCCTTTTTTGAACAATATAATTACCGCATGAGCATAAATAAGGACAAAGTGAAGGAAGTGATTCTCGAAAATCAGAGGTTCGTGCAGTCTGTGCATCTGGTTCGCCGCAGCATAAAAATCCAGCCGAACTTCAACTATATTTTTGTGGGAATACGGCGCGCCGGCAAGTCATTTTATCTGTTCCAGTGCATTCATGACCTGCTGGCAGAGGGGCATAAAATAGAGGAAATTCTTTACTTCAACTTTGAGGACGACCGCCTTGACGGAATTGAGCTTGCCGACCTTGACCTGCTTCTGCAGTGCTACGGCGAGATGTTCAGCCACAAGCCTTTTGTTTTTCTTGACGAGATTCAGAATGTCGTGGGCTGGGAAAAATTCGCACGCCGGCTGGCGGACAACAAATATCCGGTTTTCATCACCGGAAGCAATGCCAAAATGCTTTCCAAGGAAATGGCAACCGTTCTTGGCGGAAGATTTCTTGTTCAGAACGTTTTTCCGTTTTCGTTCGCAGAGCATCTTTCACTGAACGGAATCAGCACGGATCCGGTTTCCCTTATCCGCAGCAAAAATGAAATCGTGCGAGAATTCGAGACGTATTTTTACAACGGCGGACTTCCTGAGCTTCACTATGCGCAGGGAGCGGAAAAGCGGCTTTGGCTCAGCAACCTTTACAACAAAATCTATTTCGGCGATTTGATTTCGCGCTACAAAATCAGGAACGAGAGAGCCGTCAAGCTTCTGATAAAAAAAATCGCGGAAAGCGTAAAGCAGTCCTCATCGTACACAAGGCTTGCAAACATCGTCTCGTCGTGCGGAACAAAGGTCAAGGCGGAAACGGTCGCGGAATATCTGAACTATGCGGAAGAAGCGTGGCTTGTCTTTCATGCGGAAAATCTTTCAGCAAAGCTTTCGGAACGTGAATCCGTCAAAAAATATTACATAACGGACAACGGAATTCTGAATCTCTTTCTGACCGACCCGAACACTTCACTTCTGGAAAATCTTGTGGCGGTAACGCTTTTGAGGAGCGAAACCGAATTCTGCTTTTACCGCTCTGCCGACTGCGAGGTTGATTTTGTTCTGCCGGAAGAAAAAACCGCTATTCAGGTCTGCTACAGCCTTTTCGATGACGAGACAAGAAAACGCGAATTTTCCGCCCTGCATTCATTGGACAGACGCTACGAGCTGAAAAACTGCCTTGTGATCTCAAAGGATGCGGAGGAAACTGCCGAATACAAAGGCACGCAGATTAAAATTCTTCCCGCCTGGAAATGGGTTCTGGAAAAACATAATTGAACGGATTTACAGCGCATCAAGCAGCGCGGCGATTTCCTTTTTGATTTCGGACTTTGACTTTATTTCTGACTCGGGGAAGAATTCACGCGGATTCGTCTCAAGAACCTCTGCGATTCTGATTATGGTCATGAGCGACGGTTGGTTTCTGCCGGACTCCACGTGCGTGTAGAAGCTCTGCGAGAAATTTCCGCGCGTGCAGACTTCCAGCTGCGAAAGTCCCTTTGAAATGCGCGCAAGCCTTATCTTCTCGATTACATATCTGTGAATTTCCTCATTTGTCATGCAAAAATGATATTATTCTTTAGAGCATAAAACGATTCTCTATACAGAATAATAATTACTTGATAAAGCAATAAAATTACTTTATAGTAAATATAAATAACTCTATGGAGGATATATATGAAATTTCTGCTTGGTGACAAAAAAGAGAAAAATTGGATCTGCACATTTTGCATATTGATGGCGGTAGTGTTTTGTCTTTTTCTGATTATTTCGGCGATAATGCTTTTTTGTTCTGATATTTGTATTGAAAAAGCCAAAATTCTAAATTTTGATATAATGCTTTCTTTTCTTGCCCTGGCATTTGCAATTGCCGTAGCCACTCCATATTTTATTTCAAAAAATCAGGTAAAAAGTGTCGTAAGAAAATATCTTGAAACCGAATACAAGGCTGATATTGAAACGAACGTTGAAAAAATTGCAAGGACTGACGCGCACCTTTCACGGATGATAGCGTTTCTGCTCCTGGAAAAAGAATTTTATTATTGGGCAATCGGTTGGGGATTCCGCTCGTTGAAGAGGTATAAAAATATTCCCGGAGAGTACGTAAAAACATACGCTGAATTTCACGGACTTGTTTTGCGTGACATAATTTTAAAAAGTCTGGGTAAACTGAAACACAATCCAATAGACCGTTCTGCGGAAGCCTTTAACATAAAAGATGAAAAAGAAATCGGTAAAGAAGTTCAGAGAATAAAAATTCGGGCTATAAAAGACTACGTTGATTTTGAGTATGAAATAAGAGAGAAGTTCAATTCTCAGGCTTATACGAAAGGACTGTTCAGCAACTTTGCAGATTCTATAGAACAGATTGAAAGCAGCATGAAGGAAATCTGCAAAAATATATACGAAAATTATTTTTTTACAGGTTCAGCCAGCGACAGATACAAGTCCTTAAAGAAAGAGATTTTTGAGATTTCTACTTACAAAAACGAAGCCGTAGACCTAGAAAAATTCATTGACTCAAGAAAATTACTTGGATAGACAAATCATGAAACAGGCAACAAACAAAAAGAACACCGCAAGACTCACCGCCGCGCTCTTCGCGCTTATTCTGCTTTTTCCATGCTGCATGGACTCAGGCTCAGGCGGAAGTTCATCCGACTCAAGCGACACAATTGTAGCTCCAGCCGAACCTTCACCGGACAATTCCGGCAACGATGACAGCACAGACGACAACGGTGATGATTCAGGAAAAACAGAGCCTGCCGAGCCTAAACCCGACACTCCTGATGATTCTGAAACCACAACTGAAATCGACAGCAATACCGACATGAGCAAACTAAATCCGGCAAAAACATATATCTTTAAGGCAACTGATGGAACTGTAGACGCCGCAAAACTTGTGCTCGCAAAAAAAATACTGGGCGAAAACTTGTCTTTTACGGAAACTAATGTAAATTACACACTTGATTTTTCAAACAAATCATTTGCAAATACAACTGATGAAATTGAAAGCAGAAGTGAATATGCATCAAAGGAGGGTTTGACTTCTTCTAAATCAATAATTACTGATGAAAATTTGACCGAAACAATAAAAATTGGTGATATCGAATTTATTACAAAGCCAATATATTACAAAAGTGATAATGATAAAGTTATTAAACAGGCATTTAAATTTGGCAAAGATGTTGATAATGTAAAGGTTACCTTCGGTAACAGTCACAGTATGACCGAAGCGTACAAGGGTGGTATAATCCTTGAAAATTCAAATGCAAAAATAACATCTGATGATGTTAATTCTGCAACCTTAACTGGATATGTATATACTGAAACAATGGATGAATTATCCGATAATTCGTTGATGTCAAAATTAGCAAAAGATTCAGATTTTTTGCCTACATTAAATTTTGACTTTGTGTCTTTAAGTGGAAATAATAATTTTTATGGTACTGGTGTAGACAAGATTTTTAAAAATTATTCTTATAATAATAAGGCAAGTAAATTACAATTAACAGAAGATGCAAGTTATGTGTTTGATGCTGAAAAATATTTGAATGGAGGATATATGTACAGTGAAAGTGGTAATTATAATAATAATAATAA
>ERZ1035070.90-NODE-90-length-28865-cov-13.312565_pt1 | contig 28865 bp, 24 predicted proteins | sample MGYA00520603_ERZ1035070 | MGnify/ENA primary metagenome ERZ1035070 (study PRJEB33766, sample SAMN09781695) | gut metagenome | biome: gut microbiome | host: Homo sapiens | place: Madagascar | study: EMG produced TPA metagenomics assembly of the PRJNA485056 data set... | reverse complement strand
AGAAGACGGTATCGGCAACAATGGTCCTGTTGCTGCTACAGTAAAGGCGGATATTGTTAAAAACATCACACGTGCCACCACTGGCGACACATGGTCTAAGAATGATGCCATAGGCGTATATGTCACATCACCAGGCTATACAATAGGAGACAATGTGAAATATACAACTACTGGTGACGGAAATTTCACATCTGACAATCCAATATATTTTGCAGACGCAAGAGAAACCGTGAATTTCAATGCCTATTATCCATATCAAGAAAATATGGATGGAAACGGCATTGTAAATAATTGGAATATGGCAGAGGTAAAGGAAGGCGAACCATGCCCAGCAGATTTTCTCTTTGCAAGAGATGCAACCGCCACCAAGTCTTCCCCACAGGTGCAATTTACTGGAGACAACAAATTCAAGCATTGCATGAGTATGATACGGTTGACTTTCAAGGCTGGCGATGGTATTAATGCAAGTAACGCGTTACTTTGGAATAAATTAAAACTAAAGGGTATCTATAAGACAGGTTCTATTAATACACTAACTGGTGAAGTTACAGTCTCTGGAAATAGAGGAATTTATGAATCCGATGTGAATGATAAAAGTTTAAAAAACGGTGTCACCTGTGAGTTCATAGTATTCCCTCAGTCTTTAGACAACAATAAGATGGATATAGAATTGGAAGTAGCTGACAATGGCACAATCAATACTTACACTGCATCATTGCCTTCATCAACAAATAATGAGTTTAAAGGCGGCAATCAGTACACATATACAATACGTATCTGCAACACAGGTGTTGTTATAGAAAATGCTGGCATTGAAAGTTGGCAGCCAAACGAAGAAGGTCCTTTGGACGCAGAACAGCAATAGGAAATACAGGGTTAGTGAGCTTGGCAGCTCACTAACTCACTAACAATAAAAAACTGAAGATTATGAAGACGATAAAACAAAGAATTTCCTATGCGGTAATGGGCCTTATGGCTATGGGCTTTACAGCATGTACGCAAAATGAAGATATGGCTCCAACGCTGAAAGGGCAGGAAATCAATGCCACTTTCTCTGTTGGAGGTATGCAGACTCGTGTCAATACATTGGGAGACGTTAACAATTGGGAGGATAAAGATAAGCTGAAAGTAAGTATATTTACGGATCATGATCATGGTAGTACGACTGTTCTTTCTTTTAATGGGGAAACATGGTCTCGTGCAGAAAGTTTTCGTTGGTTAACAGACGACGAACAACATACTATTTTGGCTGTATATCCATCTGACACGGATTTTGGGAAAGAAAATCTACAGTATGATTTACAAACAGACCAAAGCAGCGAAGGTAATTTGAAAAACGCTGATCTCATAACTGGATATTGGCACGATATTCCTAGGTCCTATTATGTAAATATTCCTATGAAGCATCGCATGTCGCTGGTCACAATTTTCTATGAAATAGGTGAATACGATCATCCTAATAAGGATATAAGTAACCTATGGATTTGTTCGCCATGCAATGGGGCTAGCTTTAGAATATCAAACGATGATTGGATAATGGACACTTCTAATTATAAAGAGCCAACGTTGGTATATGCATGCCAGACAGGAGATGATGGAGGAAAGTCTTTCTCTGCAATCATAGTACCTGGCTCGTTAGACACAAGTGCTGATTTTTTGAAGTTTACTTTAGACGGGCAAGATTATACCGTCAAGTTAAAGCAAAAAACAGATTTTTTGGAAGGGCATCGTTACATCTATAGTCTCAAAAAAATAGGAAGAGACAAAGTGGAACTCGCAGTCCGCAATCAAGGTGTTCTGCCTGGTTGGGAAAATGAAGAAGAACTATAACAAATAAAAGGAGAATATAATTATGCGTAAGATTATCCAATACATGATGATGGCATTGATTGCTGTTGTTTTGGCATCATGTGCTAATGATATAAGCGAAGAATCTACACCAACTGTTAAAAGTAATATACGGTTTGTTGTAGATGACTTTCCTATGTTTGAGAAACCTTCTACCCGAACTATCGGCGAAGAAGACAAAGGTAAGACAGCATGGGCTGTTGGAGATGAAATCTGTGTAAAGTTAGAATCTAAAGAGTTAGGAACCCAGACTGCAACTTTAAAATATAATGGAGTAAAGTTTGAAATCCAAGATGGTAACTCATTGTGCTATCTTGATGGGGAACCTGTGACGGCTTATGCTTACTATGCTCCAAATCGTAAATGGAGAAATGGTTCTCTTGACTTTAAGGATATCTATGGCAATCCCAATGGAACTGCAGAGTTCCTCGAAGCAACTTGCACAGTTCATTATGGCGATGATAATTATGTGGATATATCATTTGCCAATGCAACACGCAATTATTCACGCCTCCGTATAGCAACCATTCCTAAAACAGAAATAAAGGTGGATGCCGATAACTTTGCTCCAACAGATAATCCTAATCTTTTATACATGACATATACCCTTACTTCTGACGAAAAGGGGAATGCCTATTTGTATGGAACTTTCGATAATAATTCCATCGTTACTGTGAAATATAGAGGAGCATCTTTGGCAACTCATAAATTCTCGAAAAAAACAGAAAATGCTAAGAGTTATGCTCTGGATGCTACTGTCATTTCGGCAAATAGTGCAGAAGAAATAAACTCAGCTATCAAGCAAGAAGTAGCAGATGGCAAGACTGCTATAAGACTCAACATCGCTTCTGATGCTGGCGATAATGAGTTTAAGGCTATCCGCGAAGCTTTTAAAAATGTGAAATCTGGCACTATAGATCTCACTCTAATAGGATGCAAGGAAATTCCTGCAGATGGTTTGAACGATATAAAGGCTTTAAAGTCTATTTTTTTGCCTGATGTGACAAAAATTGGAATGAATGCCTTATCATACTGTGTGAATTTGCAAGAAATTTGTGCTCCGAATGTTTCTGCTATAGATGAACGAGCATTTGCAGGATTTATCAGGTTGACAAAAGTAACTTTGGGAGAACTCACGGATGTGCGAGGAGAAGCAAATTCTGGAGGTGGTATTTTTGATGATGACAAACGGATCACTATAGATTTGTATTTGCCCAAAAATCAGGAAGTCATGAAAGGTGAGTTTGACGAGAATAGCAATCAATATATTTGGAAGCCTACGGGTGAAAGTTACTTTGCCAGTCTTGACAGTGATAATGGTAAATTTCTCGGCTATCAATTTATGTCAGTAAAGAAATGGGAATAAAAGGCTGTACTATCAAGTTTAACTCCTAAGCTGGGCAGGAGTATAAGGTGCCCAGCATTTTTTATGAACAAAGTGGGGGCTGCAAGCGGTTGTAATGCTGACTTGCAGCCCTTATTGTGTTTACTTGCAGTTGGCATAATACTATCGTTCGCTTCTTCTATGTGTTAAACTATTGATTATGAAAGAAGAGAGATTGTTATCTGCTTCTGTTTTTATGGAAGCTATGAGTATTGCGTTGAGAAATCTTGCTATTGATGATGAGATTTGTAATTGTATTATGCAAAATGTCGTATCGGGTGTGGAATATGTTCAGAATCACTCCAGTCCTATCGCTTTCTTGAAGGGGAAGGACGAGGATGAATGTGTCATATTGGAAAATGTAACATGGCTAGAAGCGGATGGTAGCTATACAAAATTTCATTGTGCCGATGGCAAAACACGAGTATTAACTGCTAACCTTGTTTCGACTTTACGTCAATTAATGGCTAATGGGTGGAATTGTTTTGTTCGTATACATAAGTCTTATGCCGTGAATGTTCATCACATAAAGTCTAAAATTGGTAATGTCTTGCGTGTGGGCAAAGCTGAATTGACGATAGGTCGTAAATATCGTGAATCCTTCGGAAAATGTTGTTTCTCTTTAGGTAAATTGGGATAAATGTTGTTTGTATGCTAGCAAGTGTTGTTCGTATGACACATTTTCAAGTCTGATATTTATTGCTTACTTTTGCATCGTGATAATTAACAATATGTCAAATCTAAAAAACTAAGAATTATGGATGTAAGTACAACTCCTAATCAAGTTGCAACCACAGCGTTGACAGCTATTCCGTTTTCTAACATTATCGGTGGTCCATTGAATGCTGCTATCGAGGCACAAGCTCAAGCTGCGCAAAAAACCTGGCAGTTTATTAACGAAGTTGGTCTTCAAGGTGTAGGTGAAGATGGAGGCAAGGAAGCCATCAATGTATCTTTCTCTTTCTTGAAAGATGGTAAGATGACTAAGCTCAACATTCCTCTGCTCACTATTGTTCCAATACCTTACATCGCCATTCAGAGTATTGATGCATCGTTCAAGGCAAACATTTCTGCTGCTTCCTCTGGCTATGAGGAGAAGAGTTCTTCTACTGCTGGTAATTTCGAGGCGAGTGGAGGTGGTCGAGTTGGATGGGGACCTTTCAAGGTGAACGTAGACTTGAAGGGTGGTTATTCGTCCAAGAAGGATTCTCGTGCCACTCAAGAATCTAAGTACAGTGTGGAGTATACGATAGATGTCGGCATCCGAGCTGGACAAGATGGTATGCCTGCTGGTCTTGCCAGGGTGCTGGAAATCTTGAATGGCTCATTGTCTATTACTGATCCTAACGGAACTTTGGCAGTTAACTCCCGAGAATTTGTAGCTTCAAAGGACAAGCCTGCTCTCCTTGTTGTCACCTACATGTCGCCTAAGGGAGTTTATGCCCCAAGTGCCATTATTGTAAAGTCGAAGAGTTCCACTTTGACGGGTACTTTAGACAGAAATAGTATGACTTATGAGCTGAGTCCTTCTGATGAAGTCTATGAGGTAACAGTCGACGGACAGGACAAACTGAAAGAGACTATCCATGTTAGTCAAGTCGCTAATGAGTAATAAACTAGCTAATACAGTTCGCTTATGAGCCTATTTAATAGAAAGAATGAAGTTTCAGAAGCGGGCAATAATATCCAAACCGTCAAGCTGCAGCAATTGCTATCAAGCGTGGTGGTTGCTACAGCTGACGCAGGATATGCTGCCTCACGTAGATTCTATGACAATCTGTGTGAATATGCTTTTGTGAAGAGTGAAAGTGATGCCAGTTGTTACGTTGGGGCACGTACGCTTGACTTTGAGTATGTCGATTCTGACGGAAATAAGAAACTTTTGTGTGTTCCAATACTCTCGTTGCTTCCGTTGCCTATGTTGCAAGTGCAGGATGTCGACTTTACACTTGATGCACAAATTGCTGACTTCGAAATGGATGGAACCGTTCTAAATATTCCACAAGAGGATGAGTCGGAAGATAATCAGGAAGGTATGCCGTCCATGCGTGTTACTCTCTTACCTACAACGATGAAGACAACGGAGCAGGGTGGAGGAAAGATAACATCTAGTCCATCCTTGAATATTCATATAAGTATGGGGCAATCAGATATCCCTGGTGGTATGGCTCGCTTACTACAGACCATCAACAACTTGGATTTCAAGCAGAACAAGCCTCTTCATTAATAATCTTATAAAATTGTATTTGATATGAAAGATACTGCCTCATTGCAAAGCACCAAGCAAAATGGCTTTGGATGCCCCGTGTGTAATCATTTTATTCCGACTTCCGTATTGGAGTTGGTTTCCCAATCAGTCGTAATATGTCCAACCTGCGGCTTGAATCTTGCCATTGAGAAGGAAAATTCTCGTAAGGCGATGGAAATATTGAAAAAAGTAGTGGAGGGACAAAAAAAAATAGATAGGCTATGATAAAAGAAGTTTTGAAAAGAATGCATTTCTTCGATAATGTGGAGAGAAAAACAATATCATTGGAAATAGCTAAAATCCCAAATAACCCACGTACTGTGCGAAGAGCTAGTTTTTCTATAGATGGTGTAGAATATGTTCCTTATTCAGAGTCACATATAGTTTTGTATCCAGTGGATGGTGGGATAAGTTTCAGTTTTTCAGGATGTGCAATGGCATATTTTACCGTTGACGGTTTTGCAAATATAGCTCATATTTGTCTTACTGGTGTTGGTAATGAGTATGATTGTCGTGATATTTGGAATGAAAAAGTTAATAGTGGTGAATATCAAAATGTTAAATTGTTTTATCCAGCAACTGATTCTTTGATGGGGCTACTATGTTCTGAATATGAGAAAAGAAAAAAACAGGTGCCTCCTGATAAACTTTTTAATATTTGTGGATACATCTCTCCAGATGATCAACACTGTTATTCGGCTTTGATTGATTTAGAAAGGAAATGTGTCATTGCAGAGGAAGAGCATCAACCTTATAACGGCTCTGCTGCTTGTCTTATACCTGTGATTAAGGTGAAGAATCACTCTGTTCAAATTTGATGGTCTGGCTCTTTAGTCTGTATGCAATGTGTTTCTTCCGTTCTGTCGAATGTTCCGTTAGGCGTTTCGACGGATTTGTACTCCGTCGTTAAAAAATGTCCCAACCACTCTTTTGGGGATTTGCAATCCCCCAAAAATATTAAGCCCCCCACTAGTAGATTGTAAAGTCTAAAAGTTGCATAAAACAACATCCATTTTTGTTGATATTCAATGATGCAGTATATATATCTTACCCAACTTTTAGACTTTACAGACTACTAGGCAAATAACATTGCTTAGTGGGAGGCTTGGTAAATAAGCTGATATATCTTTCTTCTACCTGCTTCATAATCATCTGTTTTAAATATCCATGCCGCAAAGTTACGACTTTATTTTCATATCTGCAAGAGTTTTCTAGAAAAAGTTACTGAAAAAGTTGTGGACTCCCATGTTTTACAAATTGCCGCTATTGTCACTAGCTATTTTTGCTTTTATTTTACATCTTCCGAATTTTCTTTCTTCTCAACAACCAGATACTCAGTGCCTTGATGAGTTCTTCTACTCCTCAGTCCTTCGATATTCTTTAACTCTCTGCCAAAGCGCTGGATATTGGAAACTTGCAGGGAAGAGCCAAAATGATGGCGCAAAATGGCAAAAATCGATGCCGCAGTCATGTATTTTCCCTCTTTTATGTCATCTGTAGGCTCAAAAAGAGCCAAAAAACACTGCTTGAAGGGAGATTCCACCTGAAATTGCAAGTTGCTCTGCATGATGACGGCATTCTCGGCTGTGTCGAAATATGACTTCTCACCATCCTGCAATGCCTGCATCGCCTGCGCATAGAGCTGCTCATAGTTCAGGCGCACACTCACGTCTATCGGTCCCGTAAGCTCCACGCCCAGGAAGCGGCGACTGCCCGATGGGTCGGTCAGGATATCCGTCATATTGCTCGTGGCTATGAAGGAGGCTAGGCGCGGAAACTCCATCACATGGCTGCCGTAGGGAGGTTTTACCTTGACCGTAGGCAACTGCAAGAGATTCTTCAGAAATCCCTGTTGCACCTGAGGGGATATCTGATTGAATTCGTCCAGATTGATGAGCAGAAACTGTGACATCGCCTGCAATACCTGGCGCTTCTCCGAGAGAATCAAGTTGTCGTTATAGCCCCAAGAGAGCGTATCGGGCACCAGTCGGCGACAGAACGTGCTCTTGTTGTAGCCCTGCTTGGAGATGAGGAGCGGCACTGTGCTGTTGCCATACTGCGGACGATAAGTGCCCTTCCACTGCTGCACCATGCCGAGGAACCAGGTGTAAAACCAGTCTTCCCAATGCGGATTGTCGGTAGGCACCGTGCGAGCCAAGGCTCGGATGCGGTCCTTGCCATCCCACTTGCCCAGGCAGTGATACAAGAAATCCTCCACGGGGTTGTATTTTCGGATATAGTTGGACTGCAAGAAGTTACGCACATCCTTGATACTCACTCGGATGTCCGCCATCTGCACCTCAATCGCCAAACTATTCTGGGCGGTGGCATCCACGGGGCGGAAATCTCCCACCCAAGAGTTGTTGGGGCGATACTCCGTGCATTTCATCACCTCGTTGTAGCGGAAGATGTAGCGATCCTTGAGCAGATGGATCATCTTCATCATGCTGCTGCGCCCACGAGCCGAATCCTGCTTCATGTCCACTCGGCGCTTGTTGGGCTGCGTGCCATCGAATGCCGTAGCCACCAGCTGGCGCAGTTTCTCAGGATCGATTTTCGACCAATGGTTGCGGCGCACATGCACAAAAGCCTCCTCCTCGCTGAATCCCATCTCGCAGAGCTTGGTGGCTAGCAGCGAGATGCCGGCAAAGAGTCTTTCATCCTCGCTCTCCCACTCCACTTTCGCCCGATCCATCTCCTCGGAAGTCTCATCGGCAGCTCGGCGATAGAGAAACTCGAAATCCTCGTAAGCCTTCAGGTCATCAATGGCTTGCGGAGCCGATGGAGCCGCAGAGAAACGGGAGATGCGCATGGGGGCAGCCTTGCCATTATAATAAGGTGAGGCATCGAGCGTGAGCAGGAAGTTGGAGCGCAGGGACACCTCCTCGCTCTTGAGCGTGGCCTGGAGCAGAGGCTTATATACGAGCTTTGCCTGCTGATAGGCTGACTGATAGAGCGATTCGGCTTGCGCTTCTTCCTGTGGCAGAGCGCCTTGCATGTCGCAGATGCGCACTAGCACCACCAGACTTCTGCCGTCGGCTCCCACGATGGCGGCATAGGTCATGGGCAAGAGGCTCGCTGCCTTCTTGGCCTCATCGAGCATGGTGTCTGACTTCAGATTGATGAAGGTGAGCTGCACCAATCCATTCATCTGGCGGAAAGCGAGATTGTCGTTGGAATCCTTGGCAAACTCGGCGGCAGGATATACGTGCTGCCACAGATTGATGCCATTATAATACTTGATTTCACCATCCATCAGCGGCACACTCATTCTCAGGTTTGCCACGCTCTGCTTGGCATCGTCCTTGGCGATGCGCTCCAAGAGTCGCTCCATCGTCTTGGTACTCAGACAGAGCTTATTTTGCTTGTTATGTCTTGCTATCGTGATTTTCATTGTTTTTTTCCTTATTGTTATTATTTAATAGTCCTCCCAGCATTTCTCTCTTCAACAAGTAGCTTATACTTAATATGTTACGTACCCAGACTTTCACCTAGCCCTTGGGTGTCTTTTTGTAAATATGGTTGACTCCTAAAGTTTCAATTACATGAAAGAATCATTAGAAGCAACACTGAAAGATGTCGAACTTACCAAAGAAGTGTACCGTCTGTACACTCTTGAGCACCTAACACAACAAGAGATTTCAGTTAAATTGTGTATAGGTCGCTCTACAGTTTGGCGTAAAATTCGTACCTTTGAAGCCGAAAATCCAGAATTGGCAGAAAAGATGAGTAAACAAGGTAAAGAAATTACTCCCGATGACTACAAAGATTTGGTCAAGGAGGTAGCAGAGTTAAAGAAGCAACTTAAGACAGAACGTCTTCGTGCAGATTTCTATGAGGAAATGGTAGCCTTTGGGAAGGAGGCATATGGTATAGACTTAAAAAAAGCTGGCACCAAGTAGCAAATAGGCTTCACATTCGGGACAACAGAAAGTATCCTGTTGCCTCGATGTGTCGCTTACTTGGTGTAACCAAGCAGGCCTATTACAAACATGGAGATAGTGAGATGGTAAAAGTCGCTCAGGAAGCCTTCGTCGTAGAGTTCATAAAAGAAGTCCGCAAGAAAGATCCAGGCATAGGTGGCAACAAGCTCTGGCTTATGTACCAAAAACAATTTGGGACATCCAGAAGTGTTGGTTACAATCGCTTTTATGACATAGTTGAAAAGTACAATTTAAAGGTTCGAAAGGTTAAGCGTAGGGTGAAGACGACAGACTCCACCCATAACCTTCCTTTGTATCCAAACATAGTCAAGGATTTGCTTCCGGTACGCCCTTGTCAGTTGATAGTCAGTGATATAACTTATATACCATATTTTCTTGATCCGGAAAGTGGGGAATATCAGTTCTGTTATCTTGCCCTTATTACCGATTATTATACAAAGGAAATCGTTGGCTACAATGTGGCTCCGACACTGGAAGCTATCTATGCCATAGAAACCCTCAAAATGGCATTGAAGCATTATGAAGGATATGATCTTAGTCAGCTGATTCATCATTCTGACCGTGGTGTACAATATGCAAGTTTTGCCTATACGGATTTGCTCAAAAAGTATGGCGTAAAAATCAGCATGACCGAAAGTGGAAATCCAAAGGACAATGCTGTTGCAGAAAGAGTGAATAGTACCATTAAGAATGAGTTACTGAAAGGCATGTCGTTTACCAGTATTGTTGATGTGAAAAAAGCGGTAAGCCTTGCAATAAACTTCTATAATGAAGAGCGTCCTCATATGAGTCTTGATGGATTGACTCCACGTGAAGCAGCCAAGAAAAAGGGAGAAATCAATAAAAAATGGATAAGCTATAGAGAAAAAGCGATAAAAGCTAAGGTGGAATAAAAAGAAATTAGTATCTTTGCACCTACCAAGGAACTACGTGATGGTATAAGCCACCAACGTATAAAGTTTGAGTTGGGCATCGAGCCCAACCCAAACTTACCAAGGAAGCTACGCTCAGGAATGTCCCCCAACTTGTTCAGTATGGAATATGAGGAGGACAACTAAAAAAATGACTATTTATATAGGTGGTCAACCAAAAATATGACTATCTATTTAGGTGGTCAACTAAAAAAATGACTAAGTTTCAGGCAAGTCAACGTAAATTATAAAATAAGTTTTAACCGAGTCAACTCGTCTTACAAATAAAGCTAAAAGTGGTCAACTAAAATCGTTAAACCACAGGGCAAACTTGCCCGGCTATGTCGGGCAAGCTTACCCGAGTATGTCGGGCATCCATCCTCGTAGTCTCGGGCATGAACACCCGTAGGCTTGGGCACGGCTACCCGTCCTCAGGGGCAGGACTCCCCGTCCACGGGGGCACTCTTTAAGATAGAGCTACGTTATGTTTTACTTGTTAGCTGCTACAAATATACAAAATTTTGAGCAGAAATGCAAGTTTTTCGTCACTTTTCTTTCGAAAATCTCTCATTTTTAAGCTTTTTTACTTAAAAATCGCCACTTTTCTGCCCATTTCCCCCTTATTTAGCGGCAATAGTGGCAATTTAGCGGCAATAAAAACAGGTTTATTGTCACTAGATATTAATCTAATAATCAAAGACTTAATCCATTTAGCGGCAATAGTGGCAATTATTTTAAGAAAAAACTTTCACGTGCGCGCGTGAGATATTCAACACTAATGTGTAATTTTCGTCAAATAATTTGCTCGTTTCAAAATAATGTTGTAACTTCGCAGCCAATTGGCAGACATCTAGTCATTACCAGAATTAAAAAACATAAAAATATAACCGACAATGAAAAAGAAATTACGTACAGCTTCACTCTGTGTACAGGGTGGCTATGAGCCAAAGAATGGCGAACCAATCGAAGTGCCTATCATCCAGAGCACCACATTCAAGTATGACAACTCTGAAGAGATGGCCATGCTCTTCGACCTGAAGAAAGAAGGATATTTCTACACCCGACTCCAGAACCCTACCAACGATGCCGTGGCCAAGAAGATAGCCGAACTGGAAGGTGGCGTGGGCGCCGTGCTCACAAGCAGCGGACAGGCAGCCAACTTCTATGCCGTATTCAACATCTGCCAGGCTGGCGACCACATCGTTACCTCCAATGAGATCTACGGTGGCACCTTCAACCTCTTCGGCGTTACCCTGAAGAAACTCGGCATCGACTGCACCTTCGTCAATCCAAACGACAGCGAGGAAGAAATCCAGAAGGCATTCCGCCCTAACACCAAAGTGGTATTTGGCGAAACCATCAGCAACCCAGGCTGTGCCGTGCTCGACATAGAGAAATTCGCACGCATCGCCCACAAGAATGGCGTGCCTCTCATCGTAGACAACACCTTTGCCACCCCTATCAACTGTCGCCCATTCGAATGGGGAGCCGACATCGTAACCCATAGCACCACCAAATACATGGACGGAACAGCCAGCCAAGTAGGTGGCGTAGTAGTGGACAGCGGCAACTTCGACTGGATGGCAAATGCCGAGAAGTTCCCTGGTCTTTGCACCCCAGACGAGAGCTATCATGGACTTACCTACGTGAAAGCATTTGGCAAGATGGGATACACCACCAAGCTCGTAGCCCAGCTGATGCGCGACCTGGGCAGCATCCCTGCCCCCATGAACTCCTTCATCTTGAACCTCGGATTGCAAAGTCTGCATCTGCGTATGCGCCAGCACTGCGAGAATGCCCAGAAGGTGGCAGAGTTCTTGCATGACGACCCACGTGTGGCATGGGTTCACTTTAGCGGTTTGAAGGACGATGCTTATTACGACCTAGCCCAGAAGTACATGCCTCATGGCACCTGCGGCGTGATAGCCTTCGGACTGAAGGGCGACCGTGAGACAGCCATCAAGTTCATGGACTCTCTCGACATGATCAACATCGTGACCCATGTAGCCGATGCCCGCACCTGTGTGCTCCACCCAGCCAGCCATACCCACCGCCAGCTGAGCGATGAGCAGCTGAAGGAAGCCGGCATAGCCCCAGACTTGATTCGCCTATCCGTAGGCATCGAAGATGTGGAAGACATCTTGGACGACATCAAGCAGGCTCTTGACAAAATCAAATGATTTACCTCATTTATTTTGTTATAAGAAAATAAAGTTGTATCTTTGCAACAAATTTATTAATTTAGTCGAAATGAACATGGAGCAGAATACAGTTAAGGAAATTCCATACGGAGTGTCAGACTTCGTAACCATCGCGGAACAGAACATCTATTACGTGGACAAAACCATGTATATCCCTATGTTGGAGAATGAGGCACGTAACCTCTTCTTCATCCGCCCTCGCCGTTTCGGCAAGAGTCTTTTCCTTAGCATGCTCCATGCTTATTACGACATCCGCACCAAGGATAAGTTCCAGCAGTGGTTTGGCAATCTCTGGATAGGCAAGCATCCTACTGCCATTCAGGGCAGATACCAAGTGCTGCACCTTGACTTCTCGCAGGTGGGGGGAACCATTGAGAAGTTGGAGGAAAACTTCAATTTCTACCTAGGTCTGGAGCTAGATGGATTTGTCAATGACTATGCAGAATATTATTCTGAAGAAACCATCAATAAAGTAAAGGCAACAGACTATGCGGGTGGAAAACTAGGACTCATCCAGAGAGAGGCTCGCTCCAAAGGTTATCCCCTCTTCCTCATCATCGATGAATACGACAATTTCACCAACACCGTGCTCAACGAGCTGGGCGAAGACATATATTGGAGCATCACCCATGCCGAGGGATTCTACCGTGACATCTTCAAGAAGTTCAAGGGTTCCTTTGAGCGAATTTTTATTACGGGAGTCAGTCCTGTTACGCTGGACGACGTAACCAGCGGTTTCAACATTGGATGGCACATCTCCACCAAGGAGAACTTCAATCAGATGCTAGGCTTCTCTACCGAGGATGTAAGGGAAATCTTCACTTATTATAAAGATGCTGGCAAGTTACCACAAACAGCCGATATCGAGGCAATCATCAAGGAGATGAAGCCTTGGTACGACAACTATTGCTTCTCAAAAAATGCTTTGGAGACACAGAGCAAGGTGTTCAATTGCGACATGGTGCTTTATTATCTTCGTAATTACGTAAGCCGTGGCGAGGGACCGGAAGATTTGCTAGACCCTAACACCAAGACGGACTATAACAAGATGAAGAAGCTCCTGCAACTGGACACACTCGATGGCGACCGCAAGGGCGTGATCAGAACCATTGCCGAGAAAGGCGAGATTATTGGTACAGTGAAGGAGTCGTTCCCTGCCAGTGCCATAACAGACCCTGACATTTTCGTCAGTCTCCTGTTCTACTATGGTATGCTGACCATCAAAGGGGTATTTGGCGACCAGCTCATCTTGGGCATTCCGAACAACAATGTACGTAAACAGTACTATAACTATTTATTGGAACAATATCAGGAAGAGATACGCCTGAACACATCAAACCTCAAGACCATGTTCACTTACATGGCATACGAGGGCAAATGGAGAGAGTGTCTGGAATATATGGCAAAAGCCTACGCAGACCTGTCATCTGTACGTGATTCCATCGAGTCGGAGCGCAATCTACAGGGTTTCTTCATGGCATATCTCAGTCTGACGAGTTTTTACTATACGGCACCTGAGTTGGAACTGAACCATGGCTATTGCGACTTCTTCCTCCTCCCCGACCTCACCCACTACCCTACCAAGCACAGCTACATCCTGGAGCTGAAGCTTACTCCAAAGAAGGAGAAAGGTGAAAAGTCTGACGTTTACGATAAGCGAGTAGAGCAGCAATGGCTCGATGCCGTGGAGCAAATCAAGCATTATGCCGAGGCTCCTAGAGTAGAAGCCTTGCGCCAAGGCACCCAGCTGCACAAGATCATCATGCAGTTTGATGGCTGGAAACTGAGGAAAATGGACGAGGTGAAATAAGAAAAACAGAATAAAAATAAGATGTATACATACTTACTCGATACTTACAAGGAAAATGAGTACATATCGAATGGCACGACATCTGTTCCAAGCACTATTCAGCAGCCATGGCTACAGTGCAATACCTCTTCTAGTTCTTCAAATCTAGAGATTCTGCGGAGCTTCGGGTGTTCATATTCCTCTATCTTTTCATGTGCCCATGTGGTATGGAAAGGGATATGGACAGCCGAAGCGCCTATTTTTAGGGCAGGGGCGATGTCGCTCTTGAAGCTATTGCCCACCATCAAGAGCTGCTCCGGAGTTACCTCCAGTTCCTTGCACAGTCGGCGATAAGCCTCTGGCGTCTTGTCGCTCACGATGCTCACCACATCGAAGTATCTGCCCAGTCCCGAACGCCAAAGCTTATTCTCCTGATCTTGCAACTCACCTTTCGTAAAGACTGCCAGTTTGTATTTTCTCTGAGCTTCGCCATTGGATGAAGAATCATCTGCCTTTATCTCTCTGATGCGAGCCAAGGTCTTCTCCACCCCTTCCAGCGGAGTGGCATCTATCTGAAGCAGGCTCTTGCCTAGGTCTATGATCTGTCCGATGACCTCAGCCCCCACCTTGCCATGACTCACCTTCACGGCATTCTCCACCAGCGAGATGGTAAATGCCTTGCAACCATAGCCCAGCAAGGGCATGTTCTTCGTCTCCACCTCAAAGAGAGCGGCAGAGATTTCCTTCTCCTTGCCATACGGAGCAAGCAGCTGACAGTATTCGTGCTCCACATCCTCAAAGTAGTTTTGCAATGCCCAGAGCGTATCGTCGGCATCAAAGGCTATCGCCTTGATACCCTTAAAAGTATCTATTGTATTTTGATTTTTCTTTTCCATAAGTGCAAAGATAATACTTTTATCCGAAAAGAACAAAAAAACGGGCATCAATCTTCTCCAGATGATGCCCGTTTTTACCTTACATTCTTTTACACTATATTTTTTACTTTTTTACCTTTAGAAGTGTGTCATAAACTCCACTACTATCTTATCCTTCTCTGAAGTCTTGGCGATGGCATCCTTGCGATAGAAATACTTCTCGTAGTTGATGCGGATGTCTGAGATGAATGGCTTGGCTAGGCTCAGGGTTACACCGCCCGTTACACGATGACGCTTGTAGTCATTGATTTTCAAGCCCCCCATCTCCGTATCGCTGCCACCATATCTAGTACCATCGCTGTGATCGCTCATGAAGTCATATCTTGCCAATGGAGATACCTTGCGAATCAGGCTCTTCTGATTGCGAACTGGGATGTCGTAGCATACGAAGCCATCGAAGGCATGCACACCGTGGAAGGCATTCTTGCTGTAGTGCTTGTACAAATACTCAGCCTCAGCGATAAAGCCACCCTTATGGAATGTCAAACCGCCATCATACATCGTAACGGTTACATCGGATGGCTTGATCTTCTGTGTACTCAGCACCAAGTTGACGTTAGGGAAGAGGAACTGGAGCTTGGCAGAATAGTTCACGCCCTTGGTCCAGTAATCCTTCTGGTTGGTCAAACCCGAACCATTGAAGATACCGGCATTCAGCACGATAGGGAAACCTACGTTCCAAGTATAGCCAATCTCGGCACCGACATCACGCACATTGCCCACCTGCTTGGCGATAAACGAGCGGTTGGCAAAATACTGCTGATGAGGAGAACGATGGGCATCGATGGTGAATGGCACACGCTCCTGACCGATGGTAAACTGCAAGGTGCTCCAAGGCTTGATGCGAGTATAGGCATCGAGCATCTTGATCTTTCCCTCGTCGCAGAGGTCGATCTCAGCCTTATAGCTCACCTCCTTGGTCACATTACCAGTTACATTGATACGAGCCGTGCGCACCTCGAATCGTCCCTCCCCTTCCTCGGTTTGGTACTCATACTTAGAGCGGATGGTTCCACCAATCTTCGGCGTCTTGTCAACGTCATCATCACTGTTCTGGGCATTCATAGTTGCCACCTGCGCCACCAAGAGTGCCGCCATCAAGTAGATCTTCTTCATATCTTCTATACCTTATTATATATATGTTTCGTTTCTTTTCGGGTGCAAAGGTAACGTGAAGATGTTTCACTCCTGCGACACGAATATTACAAAAATATGTCGAAACAAAATCGTAACAACATCGTCACAAACACGTAATCGGCTTTTCTACAGATATTTGAAAATATCGTCGTACCTTTGCAAACAGATTTTAATACATTATATAAATGAAGGAAAATAAGAAAGCGATTTTGGAGATTCTTAAGAAGAAGGCTTCGAAAAAAGACGGCAAGTTCGAGAGTTTGGTACTCAACCTTGCCTTACAGAAGATTGACAGCGACAGTTTCGAGTGTGATGGCGATGCAGTATACACCATCAACAAGGAGCGTCTGGTTTACTGCATGAGCAATGAGGCTAGTTTCACGATTCCAGAGGGTGTCACTGTCATCGGCGAGATGGCCTTCCGTGGCAAGAAGCAGCTTAAGAACATCATCATCGCCAATACCGTGAAAGAGATTGAGCACGATGCTTTCTATGATTGTGACGAGCTGGATAACATCTACGTACCTGCTAGTATGAAGGAGATTAAGAGCTACGCCTTCGCCGAGTGCGACAAGTTGAAGCGCATCACCTTTGCTGGTGTGCCTAAGAAGCTCAGCCGCCATGCTTTCGACGACTGCGACCAGTTGCACGACATCATCGTTCCAGCCGGGACAAGCAAGGAGTTCCGCAAGGCTCTCCATTACATAGACGGCGATACCGACTTCCTCGTTGTAGAAGTACCTGAAGAGAAAAAGGAGAAGAAACAAAAACAGATAGCATTATGACCAAAGAAGAAATCATGAAGAAAGCTTACGTAGAGCGCGACATCAGTTGGATGTACTTCAACCATCGCATTCTGCAGGAGGCTAAGAAGGAATACGTGCCACTGATAGAGCGCCTCTCCTTCCTCGGCATTTATTCCAACAACCTCGATGAGTTTTTCCGTGTACGTGTGGCTTCATTGAACCGCATGCTCGAACGTAAACTCTCCAAGGATGCCGAACAGCAAATCAAGAAAACTCTCAAAACCATCAATAAACTCAATGAAAGTTACTCGAAAGAATACACTGAGGCGGTGGATCAAGTTTTCCACGAACTGGAAGCTCACAAGATTCGCCTTGTCACCGAAACCGGTCTTAACGACGAGCAGAAGGAGTTTCTCAACCAGTTCTTCTATGACAAGCTCAATGGATCGGTCAACCCAATCTGGCTCTCAGAGATAGACGACCTCTCCACCCTGGAGGACAATCGCATCTACCTCATCGTGGAGAAGCGTGAGGGCAAAGCCGAAGATGACGAACTGGGCAAGAAGGACAAGGATGGCAAGAAGAAATATGCCATTGTCAAGGTGCCAGACCGTGTTTATGGTCGCTGGATCAAGATTCCATCAAGCGATGGATTCGACAACATCATATATCTCGACGATGTGGTGCGCTACTGCCTGCCACTGGTATTCCTCGGATTCAAGGAGAGCCAGTATCGTGCTTACTCCTTCAAGTTTACCAAGGATGCCGAGATGGAGATGGACAATGATGCCGACTTCGGTACGATGGAAAAGATAGCCCTCGGCGTGAATAGCCGAAAGAAGGGCGAGGCTGTGCGCGTCATCTACGACCGTGAGATGCCTAAGGAGATGCAGAAGAAACTTCGTGAACGTCTCAACACCAAGGAATTGGACACATCGCTCGCAGGCGGAAGATACCAGAACCACAAGGACCTGATGTCATTCCCAGACTGCGGACACAAGGAGTTGAAATACGAGAAGTGGGCACCTATCATGAAGCCAGAGTTCTTGAGCAACGAGAGCATCCTGGACCAGATACGTGAGAAAGACCGCTTTATCCATGTGCCTTACCACAGTTTCAATGGCTACATCCGTGTGCTCCGTGAGGCTGCCACCAAGCCAGAGGTCAAGGCCATCAAGACCACCCTCTATCGCCTTGCCAAGGACTCAAAGGTAGTAAAGGCTCTCATCACCGCTGCCCGCAATGGCAAGAAGGTAACAGCCGTGGTAGAGCTGATGGCTCGCTTCGACGAGGAGAGCAACATCAAGTGGAGCAAGCGCATGCAGGAAGAGGGCGTCAACGTCATCTTCGGAGTGGAAGGCTTGAAGATACACAGCAAACTGCTCTATATCGAATCCAAGAAAGGCAACATCGCCTGCGTGGGCACCGGCAACTTCCACGAGGGCAATGCCAAGACATACACCGACTATCTGATGATGACCGCCCGTCCTAAGATTGTGAACGAGGTGGCTAAGGTGTTCGACTTCATCGACCGTCCTTTCTCCCCATTCCGCTTCAATGAACTGCTGGTATCTCCAAACTCCATGAAGAGCCGCATCCTGCGCATGATTGATACTGAGATTAAGAATGCTGGCGAGGGCAAGGAGGCTTGGATCAAAATCAAAATCAATCACATCACCGATACCGATATGGTACAGAAGCTCTACCAGGCATCCAAGGCTGGCGTGAAGATAGACATCGTGATCCGTGGCAACTGCTCATTGGTACCAGGCATCAAGGGACTCAGCGACAATATCCACTGTGTGGGCATCATCGACCGCTACCTGGAGCATAGCCGCATCCTCATCTTCGCCAACGGAGGCAAGCCAAGATACTTCCTGGGCTCAGCCGACTGGATGCCTCGCAACCTGCTCAACCGCATCGAGGTACTCACCCCAGCCTACGACGAGGACTTGCAAGCCGACCTGATGCGCACCGTCTCTTACGGCATGAGAGATACCTGCAATGGCAGAGTGGTAGATGGCAAGGGCACCAACCAGCTGGTAGAAGATCCAACCTTCCGCAGCCAAGAAGAATTGTACAATGAGTACAAGAAATAAGAAGGAAGCAGTTTCTGCCTAATTCTTAATTATTAATTTTTAATTCTTAATTAATGAATACTTTTGCAGCAATAGATATTGGCTCCAATGGAGCACGACTCCTCATCAAGCGCTTCGATCCAGAGGCAGCTCGTGAGGAAGATAGAATCAAGAAAGTGATGTTTATCCGTATCCCATTGCGATTGGGTAAGGACGTTTTTACCCTCGGCAAGGTGAGCAAGGAGAGAGAGAAGATGATGCTCCGCATGATGAAGGGCTTCAAGCAATTCATGAAGCTCAACGACGTGGACCAGTTCCGAGCCTGCGCCACCTCAGCCATGCGTGATGCCGAGAACGGCAAGAAGATTCTCAAGAAGATAGAGAAGCAGACGGGCATCAAACTCGAAATCATCAAGGGACAGGAAGAGGCACAGCTCCTCTTCAACAACCTGGTGGAGAAGACCGACTCCAACGAGGGCAACTTCGCCTATATCGACGTGGGCGGTGGTAGCACCGAGGTTTCACTCATCCACAATGGTCAGTTGGCAGAGAGTTTCTCCTACAACATGGGAACTCTCCGCATGCTCAGTGGCAAGGTAACCCAGGAGACCGAAAAACTCTTCAAGGACAACCTTACTCGCTATGCCCAGGAATATGGCAGCATCAAGATTATCGGTTCGGGCGGCAACATCAACAAGCTCAATAAGCTGGCACGCCACAGCAAGAACTCCAAGGACCTCTCCCTCGCTGAGCTCAAGCGCCTCTACAGCATGATGCAGCCTCTGAGCATCGAGGAGCGAGAAATCTCCTTCAGTCTGCGTGAAGACCGTGCCGATGTGATCATCCCAGCTGCCGAGATCTTCATCAAGGCAAGCGAGTACTTGCAGTGTGAGAGCATCATGGTGCCAAACATCTCACTGGCAGATAGCATCGTGGATGGACTCATCGAAAAAGCCAAAAATGAGGATAAATAGAGAATTCACAAGATTGTAACATCTGTTTAAATCGCTTGTAATATACTTCTCGTACCTTTGCAGCCGAGAAATATATATAACAATAGAATAATATGGCTACGATTTATTTATGTATCGTGATCTTCCTGCTCTGTTTGGCAGTGTTCGATCTCTTCGTGGGAGTCAGCAACGATGCTGTCAACTTCCTGCAATCTGCCATCGGAGCTAAGGTGGCTAAGTTTCGCACGGTGCTCATCATCGCCTCTTGTGGCGTAGTACTGGGTGCCATCATGTCGTCGGGAATGATGGATATCGCCCGACATGGCATCATGAGTCCAGACCATTTTACCTTTGAGGAAGTGATGACGCTCTTCCTTGCGGTCATGGTAACGGATGTCATCGTGCTCGATGTCTTCAACACACTGGGTATGCCAACCTCCACCACCGTCTCTTTGGTGTTCGAGTTGTTGGGAGGTGCCTTCATCCTCGCTACCTTGAAGATGTGGGGCGACGATAGCCTCAACTATGGCGTGTTGCTCAATAGCGACAAGGCATTGGAGGTCATCATGGGTATCTTCTCATCCGTCATCATCGCATTCATCTTTGGTGCTTTCGTGATGTGGCTCTCCCGTGTTGTCTTCACCTTTAATTATAAGAAGCACAGCCGCTATTCGATAGCCATCTTCGGAGGTATCGCCTTCACAGCCCTCTCTTACTTCATCTTCATGAAGGGCTTGGGTAAGAGTCCTTACCTGCCTGCTGAGTGGCGTGACTATATTGACCAAAACATCGGCTTCTTGCTCTGTGCCACCTTCGTGGTATCAGCCATTGTGATGGAGTTCCTCCACCTCTGCCGCATCAATATCTTCAAGTTTACTGTGTTGATGGGTACTTTTGCCTTGGCGATGGCTTTCGCAGGCAACGACTTGGTCAACTTCATCGGTGTGCCTCTCGCAGGTCTCTCTTCTTACAATGACTATATGGCAAATGCCAACGGTGCAGCGCCAGATAGTTTCTTGATGACATCCTTGATGGAGAGTGCCAAGACCACTCCTGTTTATCTCTTGGCAGCCGGTGTCGTGATGATTATCGCCATGGCTACTTCCAAGAAGGCACAGAATGTGATCAAGACTTCTGTAGATCTGAGCCGTCAGGACGAGGGCGATGAGATGTTTGGTAGCTCTTCTGCTGCTCGTGTCATCGTTCGCAACTGCCAGGCAGCCGACTCTTGGCTCAATCGCTTCATGCCACGGAGCTTGAAGAATTGGATCAACAGCCGTTTTGACAAGAACGAGGTAGAACTGGAGGAGAGCGCAGCCTTCGACGTGGTTCGTGCCGCTGTAAACCTGGTATTGGCAAGTATGCTCATCACCATCGGTACCAATCTGAAGTTGCCACTCTCTACTACATACGTAACCTTTATGGTAGCCATGGGTTCTTCACTCGCAGATAGAGCTTGGAGCCGTGAGAGTGCCGTATTCCGTGTAACCGGAGTATTGAGTGTGATTGGTGGATGGTTCATCACTGCCGGTGTAGCTTTCGCAGCCTGTGCCATTGTCTGCCTCATCATGCACTTCGGAGGTGTAGGTATCCAGAGCTGCTTCATGGCATTGGTTATCTTCCTGCTCATCCGCAGCAACATCCAGTATAACAAGAAGGCTAAGGAGGAGAGCAAGGGCAGCACCTTCCAGTTGATGATGCGCTCCCACGATCCAGAGATTGTTTGGGACTTGCTTCGTCGCCAGGTATCTCGCACCCAGAGCTTCGTTTGCCACTTCGCCCTCAATGAGTTCAATCAGATTATGGACGGTCTTGCCAACGAGAATCCTCGTGACCTTCGCCATGCCAACAAGGAGCTGAAGAAGGAGCAGGATATGCTGAAGAAATTCCGTCGCCAGGAGATGTTAGGCTTGAAGCGTTCACCTATGGACATCGCTATCGAGCGCAATACTTGGTTCCATCTGGGAGCCAACTCCAACCAGCAGTTCATCTACTCTCTCCGTCGTATGCTCGACCCTATCAAGGAGCACGTGGACAACAACTTCAATCCACTGCCAGCCGAGTATATCAACGAGTTTAAGCCAGTGCGCCAGAAAATCAACGACCTGATGCACATGAGCTGCGAGCAGATAGAGACCAGTCGCTACGAGAACTATCGTGAGATCTTAGCCGAGGCTGATGCCTGCAAGGATGAGCTGAGTATGCTCCGCAAGAAGCACATCGACCGCATCCAGCACATGAGCGACAACACTCTTAACCAGATTTCCTTGGTATATCTCAACGTATTGCAAGAGAGCCAGGAGTTCCTGAGCGTGATGCGCCATCAGCTCAGAGCCGCCAAGAAGTTCATGGAGAACTAATCTCAGCAAGAAATACTGGGAGGGCAGGTTTGTTACCTGCCCAATTAGCAAGATTGCATATTACGAAACACAAAAAGGGAATGTTATCGCCAAATGATGACATTCCCTTTACTTATTATAAATATACGTAAAAATCTGCGAAATCTGCGAGAGCTGCGAGAGCTAAAGAAAAAAAACCGTGTAATCCGTGTAATCCGATGATAAAAAATCCCTTGAAATATTTGGCTATTAGCCAGAAAAGTTGTAATTTTGCAGCCGATTTCAGCGGATGGGGCAGTTCCCATCCCAATTTATATAATCACTCGAGTGCTTGGTAAACCTCGTAAAAAACAAGAAAATGAACAAAACAAAGAAACAAGTGAGCGTGCTGTTTATGCTTTTCAGCATCCTCTTCTGCGTTTGTCTGATAGCAGCAAACGTGCTCGAAACAAAGCAAATCGCCTTCGGGCCAGTATCCTTAACCGGTGGTCTCATCGTATTCCCAGTGAGCTACATTATCAATGATGTGGTATGCGAGGTATGGGGTTATCAGAAAGCCCGTCTGTTGATATGGACAGGTTTTGCGATGAACTTCTTCTTCGTAGCCTTGGGAGCCATCTGCGATGCCATTCCTGCCGCCCCTTATTGGACCAATGATGCCGGATTCCATGCCATCTTTGGTTTGGCGCCACGCATCGCCGCAGCCTCCTTCGTAGCCTTCATCGTAGGTTCCTTTGCCAATGCCTACGTGATGAGCGTGATGAAGATTCGTGATGGCGGCAAGCACTTCTCTGCCCGTGCCATCCTGAGCACCATAGCCGGTGAGAGTTGCGACAGCGTCATCTTCTTCCCATTGGCATTGGCTGGCGTAGTTCCTACCTCCGAGTTGCCATGGCTGATGCTCTGGCAGGTCATTCTCAAGACAGCCTATGAGGTAGTGGTTCTCCCTATCACCATCCGAATGGTAAAGGCAATCAAGGAGCATGAGGGCGAGGATGTCTACGACAATGGCATCTCCTACAATGTCTTCAAGATTTTCAGTTTGAACTAAATAAGAATTATGACAGATAGAAAAGAAGACGGGTTGAAGGCGCTCGGTGCCAAGACCCAATACGAGATGGATTATGCACCTGAGGTGCTGGAGACATTCGTCAACAAGCATCCGGGCAATGACTACTGGGTGCGATTCAACTGCCCTGAGTTTACCTCCCTCTGCCCTATCACTGGGCAGCCTGACTTTGCGGAGATTCGCATCAGCTATATCCCTGACGTAAAGATGGTGGAGAGCAAGAGCTTGAAGCTGTATCTCTTCAGCTTCCGCAACCATGGTGACTTCCATGAGGACTGCGTGAACATCATCATGAAGGACCTCATCAAGCTGATGGACCCAAAATACATCGAGGTAACAGGTATCTTTACTCCTCGTGGCGGCATCAGCATCTGGCCATACGCCAACTATGGCAAGCCAGGAACGAAGTATGAGAAACTGGCTGAGCAAAGATTTGCCACTCATGAATAAAAATAAAAAATCTCCCACCTATCTGGCGGGAGATTTTTTATGGATTTATGGGAACTTAGGATAATCATTGAAGCGAGGCTTGCGCTTTTCAAGGAATGCCTTGCCGCCCTCTTGCGCCTCGTCCATAGTGTAATAGAGCATGGTGGCATCGCCAGCAAGTTCCTGAATACCAGCCTGCCCATCCAGTTCGGCATTCAAGCCTGCCTTGATCATACGCAGGGCGAGTGGCGAACGCTCCATCATGATCTCAGCCCACTCCACACAAGTATCTTCCAACTGATTGAAAGGCACCACCTTATTGACCATGCCCATCTCCTCGGCTTCCTTTGCCGTATACTGCTTGCATAGGAACCAGATTTCACGAGCCTTCTTTTGACCTACCATACGTGCCAGATAAGAGACACCAAAGCCGGCATCGAAGCTGCCCACCTTAGGACCAGTCTGACCAAAGATGGCATTCTCGGAGGCTATGGTGAGGTCGCACATCACATGGAGCACATGACCGCCACCGATGGCATAGCCATTCACCATGGCGATGACAGGCTTAGGCAGACGACGAATCTGCATCTGCACATCGAGCACATTGAGGCGAGGCACGCCGTCGTTGCCCACATAGCCGCCACGGCCCTTGACGTGCATATCGCCACCGGCACAGAATGCCTTGTCGCCAGCACCCGTCAATATCACCACTCGGATATCCAAGCAATCACGGCAATAATTGAATGCCTGTGACATTTCCCATGTAGTCAATGGGGTGAAGGCGTTGCGATAACGCTCACGATTGATCGTAATCTTAGCGATATGATTGTACTCTTCGAAGATGATTTCCTTGAAATCAAAACCTTCTATCTTTTTCCATTCTCTCATTGTCCTATATTATTTGAAAATTGAAATTTGAAATTTGAAATTTATGATATGCCTTTAAGGCTTGGTTGTCGGTGTCGATATCGGTGAAGACCTCCAGGAGCATCGGACGTTCGGACTCCTGGTGGAGGAGCTGGTCGATGCCTGCCTTTAGCGTCTTCATATTATTGGCAGACAGATAGATGACCTTGTTTGCCTGACAAGCATGGAATGCCGAGGTATGATGCTCTGCCATGACAAGCCGCTCACGAGCTGAGCTTTCTTTCAGCCCTTGGAACTTACCGAAGATGGCTCCACCGCTGTTATTGAGCACGATGATGCGCAGGCTGCCGTTCAAGTTTTGATTCCAGAGGGCATTCTGGTCGTAGAAGAAACTGAGGTCGCCTAACACGCAAAAGACCTTGACCTGGTTTTTCCCCACCCTATTCTGCTCAGACAAGAATCGGGAGAGACCTGCCGCCGCAGAGAGCGTTCCCTCGATGCCATTCACACCCCTAAGACAGTGGACATACTGGCGAGCATAGATGCAAGCCAAACGGATAGCCATACTGTTGCCATAGAAGAGGCGAGAATCTCGGTTATCATCCAGCGAAGAGGCAAGAAACTCCTGTTGCAAGTATTTTACCGCCGCCATGCTACTGAACGGTGGTTCATAGCGAAAGGCATGACGCTTGGCTTGGAGCAGGGCTTTCTCCCATAGTTCTCGGTACTGGCGCACATCCTCCTCATGCTCTTGATGGAAATCCATCAATCTGAAAGCCAAAGCATTCGGCTCCATCTCGAATATGCGATTGAGATGCATAAAGGTATCCACCGCATCGCCATCTCGGCTCACTCGCCACACCTTTGCCTCCTTGCAACTGCGCAGGAACTTCTTCAGCCGCTTGCTCACGATGCAGCCGCCCACATAGAGGATGAAATCGGGCTTGAAGGCATTGACATTCCATGCGGGTTCTTGACCCAAAGCAGCCTTAGCCTCCTCTCTTTCCAATGCCACGAGAACCTCCTCAAAGTTGGTCATCAGAAGCTTATCAGAAAACTTCCTTGATGCTGGCTCGCTATACAGGGCAAGGCCCGTAGGTTCGCAGAGCGTGACTGCCCAGTTGGCAAGATCCTTGATGCCATAGAGTTGACTGTCTGGATAATCCTGCCCTATGACAATCATCGGGCGCTTAGCTTCGAGAAAATCACGCACATCGTAAGACTCAATGCCTGAGAAACGATCGGTGGGACGAGCATACTCTATCAATCTCGCCTTTGGGAGGTTCTCCTGAGTAAACTCATAGAGCGGTTCTTGTATCTGTATATTAATATGTACGGGGCCTATCTTGCGATGAACACAGTCGATGACAGCCTCATTGACTTCTCGCTCGCAAAACCAACGCTGGTCATCGCTGTTGATAACAGGAAGATTAACACTCCTATTGACCAACGAGCCGAAGACATTGGCTTGCGGCAGGGTTTGTCCATCCTGCTGACCTATCCATTCCGCTGGTCGGTCGGCAGAGATGAAGATGATAGGCAACTTCTGATAGTAAGCCTCCGCTACGGCAGGATGCAGATTGAGCAGAGCAGAACCAGAGGTGACGCATACGGCAATAGGGCTAACATGGGACGACGAAATATCGCCCAAAGCCAAGCCGATGGCATAGAAGCCAGCACTGCGCTCATCCGTCACGGGATAGCAGGTGATGCCCGCTATCTCATTGAAGTTATGGACGATAGGAGCGTTTCTGCTTCCAGGGCAAACGACGACTCTTCTACAACCATGACTTTCCAGTACACTGGTCAGAATATTGACATTCTCGATATTGCTAAACACGGAGATTGAATTAAGAATTAATAATTTATAATTAAGAATTAAGCACCCTCTTAATGGTTTGCATTTTGGCCTCAGTCTCTTCCCATTCCTTCTGCATCTCGCTCTCTTTCAAGAGGCCGCCACCAGCATAGAGTTCGCAGGCATGGACCTCGGGGAGAATGTGCATGCAGCGCAGAGAGACATAGAGGTGGGTCTTGCCTTGCATCTGGAGCGGACCTACGAAACCACTGTAGTATTGGCGAGGATGATGCTCATGCGCCAAGATAAACTGGCGGGTAGCTTCCTTCGGGATGCCACAGACGGCTGGCGTGGGATAGAGGGCTTCCAAGACATCGCCCATCTGCTGGGTACTCTTTAATGAAAAGCGGATGTCGGTGCGCAGATGATAGAGATTGGCAGCCATCGTGGTGTAGGGACCTTTCAAGGAGTAATCGTCGGTGAAGGCACTGACACACTGCGTGATGTAATCGGTAACATACTGCTGTTCCTCTTGGTTTTTCTGCGACCACTCCACTCCCTCCACAGGGTAATCTGCCACCGTTCGGGAAGGCTCGGCACGCTGAGTGCCCGCCAATGACATCGTGGTCATCTCGCAGCCTTCGCCCTTAAGAAGTATCTCTGGCGTAGCCATCAACCATATACCCGACGGCTCGGTATAGACCAAGGCGACGAAGAGGCGAGGATATAGTTGGCAAGCTTTCATAAAGAGGGATTCGGCTTCAGCGAAAAGGGACTCCTGATGGATTGCGCCTTCCTCCCCTTCAGAAGTTTTTCTCACCTCTTCTTCACACGCTATCCTTGCGCAGCGAGCCAAAACAATCTTCTGGAAATCGCCAGTTTTTAATCGCTCATGAAAGGCAGCGAAGTCCTGGGCATAAGTATCGGTTTCAGGCGTGAAACTCAGAGTTTCATCCCTATGAAACTCCAAGTTTCTCGGGACGAAAAATTTTCCAGCTCCTCTCGTCCTTACAGCCACATGCTTAACTTCATCGGGATGAATCAGCACCACAGGACAATCGCTGGACGGCGAGAAAGGAGCCACAACAAAACCCTCCTTGCCATTCAGTTCTGCCACGGAGCCCAAAACCTCAGGCTCTCCCTCATGCTGTATCATCTGGGTGGCGTGATGCAGATAGGGTAAACGATAATATGCGAATGCTGTCATTCCCCTACTCTGCTTGCTTAGATTCTTCCTTCTTTGCCTGCTCCTTCTTAGGAGTAAACACATAGTTGGTCACCTGGACGGTGCAGATCAAGTCGCCTGCGCCATTCTTCAGTTCCACCTGCCAAGTGTGGAGGGTTCTGCCCTTGTGTACCATCTTGCCATACGCCGTAACGGTATCGCCCTCGCTGACTGCCAGCACATGGGTGCCACTGACATTGATGCCCACAGCTATCTGACCAGGACACACAGCCAAGGAGCCGATGCCTGCCAAATTCTCGGCTAGGGCAAGTGAGGCACCACCGCTCAAGAAGCCAAATGGCTGGCGATTGCGCTCATCCACCTTCATCGTAGCCTGGAGCGTATCGGGTTCGGGGGTTGATATAAAATGCATACCGAGGGTCTTGGAGAGACCATCGGACTTACTGATACGTGTTACTACTTCATCTATGTTCATAGTTATCTCCTTTTTAATTTTTAAGGCAAAGGTAAGACTTTCTGCAGAGAAAACAAAATAAATTGCACTTTTTATTTGATTTAGTGCAAAAATTGCACCCGTTTTTTACTTCATTAATACTAAAAAACATAAAATCAGCACTTAGTTCAGATTTATTTTGTAAATTTGCACCCATAAATAATAAAAAAGATATATCTGAATTAGTAATATGAACATTTTAGAGTTAAGCGAACAAGAAATCGTTCGCAGACAGAGTCTTCAGACATTGCGAGAGATGGGCATCGACCCATACCCAGCAGCAGAGTTTCCAACCAATGCATTCAGCACTGACATCAAAGCTGAGTTTAAGGACGAGGACGAGCCACGCCAGGTAGTTATCGCTGGCCGTATGATGGGTCGCCGCGTAATGGGTAAAGCAAGCTTCGCTGAGTTGCAGGACTCAAAGGGAAGAATCCAGGTTTACATCGCCCGCGACGAGATTTGTCCAGACGAGAACAAGGACCTTTACAATACAGTATTCAAGAAGCT
>ERZ1035070.88-NODE-88-length-29157-cov-5.332967_pt1 | contig 29157 bp, 20 predicted proteins | sample MGYA00520603_ERZ1035070 | MGnify/ENA primary metagenome ERZ1035070 (study PRJEB33766, sample SAMN09781695) | gut metagenome | biome: gut microbiome | host: Homo sapiens | place: Madagascar | study: EMG produced TPA metagenomics assembly of the PRJNA485056 data set... | reverse complement strand
GGTAATCGGTTCTGTGGACACCTCAGGTGCCATTACCGTCTCCGGGATATCAGTAGTCTCTGTCGTCTGTGCTTCCGTTGCTGTCACCAATGCGTCGCTGTCTCCCGCTCCCCCGCTATGGCTGCTTAATTTCCATAGCGGAATGCAGATCAGGATCGCCAGGATCATCATACCTGCAAACACCGGGATCATCCATGGTCTGAAGCGGAATTTCACCTCTTCATCCTCGTCAAAATCATCCTCTTCCCGGTACTCTTCATAGTCCTGATCCTCCGCAGGCTCATTTACAAGTTCTTCATAATCAAAGCTATTTCCTTCCGGCTCTCTTTCCGAACTTCTGTTATCTTTCTTATCCATGGTGCATCCTCCTTCCGCCGTCTTTAAGCTGATTATATACTTCCCTCTTTTGCAAAACAAGTCTCTTTTCCTGTCCTTGCAGGTATGTTATACTGATCATAGTATTACAAAATCTGCTCAGGAGTCATTCCCCTTATGAAAAATAATTTTGCGAAATGGAAACCATATATTTTCCTTGCGATCCTGCTACTCAGTCTGATCCCTCTGATCTGGCTGGGACGCTACGATTATCCCACCGGCGACGATTATTATTACGGTGCGGAGACTCATCTGGTCTGGCAGCAGACAGGGAGCATCATACAAACGCTTGACGCTGCCTGCGCAGGTGTCGCAGACAGCTATCAGATCTGGCAGGGAACCTATTCAGCGCTTTTCCTGATGTATCTGGCACCCAATGTATTTTCCAATACCGCCTATCATCTGGTGACTTTCGTGATCCTGCTTTTATTGTGCGGAGGTATTTTTTATCTGCTGTGTCCTCTGTTCCGCCGTTTTCTGCCGGGAACTTGCGGAGAATGGATCACCGTTTCTTCCATTCTCAGCTTTCTGTGTATTCAGACAGTGGAATTTCAATGTGACAGCTTCTACTGGTACAATGGCTCCATGTATTACACCGGTTTCTTTGCCGTGACACTGTTTTTCCTCGGCACACTGTTTCGCTACCTGGACAATGGAAAGCGGATCCTGTTGCTTCCACTACTCCTGTTCGCTGTCTTTTTGGGCGGCGGCAACTATGTTTCTCTTCTTCCCTGTATGCTTCTGTCAGTAACCATAACACTTCTGTTACTGTTACAGAAAAATAAAAAAGCATATATCTGCGGGATTACTTCTGTCGTTCTCCTGCTGTCCTTCGCCGTAAGCGCCATGGCTCCCGGCAATCACGTACGTCAAAGCGGCATGTGGAAGATTCCTGCCTGGAAAGCGATTGCAAAATGTCTGTTACAGGGCATCCGTTATACCTTTGCCTGGACGGGATTGTGGTGGGCGCTTGCCGCGCTGCTTCTGCTGCCGGTCTTCCTGCGGATCCTGCAGAAGAAAAACGGAGCATTTTTCTCCCACCCTATTCTGTTTACCGGTTATGCTTACGGACTGTTCTGCTCCATGTCCTGTCCCCTGTTCTATACCATGAACTCCACGGGACCGGGCCGGGCGGTTGCCATCGTCTATTATATGTTCCTACTGATCAGTTTTGCCGTACTCTTCTATTGGATCGGCTTTGTGCTTCTGAAAATGCAGGCACGACCGAACCCCTCGGAGAAAATAGAAGTCTCAGGAAAGCTTAACACCGCTCGTTATCTTGCTATGGCAGTTCTGTTATTCAGCATCCCCTGTACCGGATTGTGGCAGGAAACTTCCGCCATGAAAGCCATCCGGGTACTGACAGATGGGGAAGCCGCTGCCTACGCCGCGGAATACGAAGACCGTCTGCTTCTCCTGAATGATCCGGAGGTTACAGATGTGGTCCTGACACCGTTTATACATCAGCCGGCGTTGATCTATACCGGTGATCTCCCCGGTGACCCGGAAGATCCCACCAGCAGGAAGGTCGCTCAGTATTTCCAAAAGACATCGCTGTATGTCAATTACGGCAACAACTGATAATAAATGCCTGCGTATTCAGTGTATATAAAAAAGGACGTCTCCGGTCTCCGGAAATGTCCTTTTTCTTAATAATTCGTCTTTATTGTCCTTCGTATTTCTCGCTCTGCATCCGGATCAGCTCCGCATCATCAAAGTAGTTAATACGCATTGCACTCTTCACCTCAGCCAGAGTCTGCGCTGCCACTTCACGTGCCTCATCACTGCCTTTTTTCAGGATATCATAAACTGCGGGAATATCCTTCTCCAGTTCTTTTCTGCGGTTACGGATCGGTTCCAAAGTCTCCTGCATAACATTATTCAGGAACTTCTTCACCTTCACATCTCCCAGACCGCCTCTGGTATAGTGTGCTTTCAGTTCGTCCAGATCTGCATAATCCGGCAGATATCTCTCAAAATGCTCCGGCCGGCAGAAGGCATCCAGATAAGTGAATACGGTGTTGCCTTCCAGGTGTCCGGGGTCGCTGACTAACAGATGCTCCGGATCGGTGTACATACTCATGATCTTGGTGCGCACATCATCTGCACTGTCTGACAGGTAGATGCAGTTACCCAGGGATTTGCTCATTTTTGCCTTACCATCGATGCCGGGCAGTCTCTGGCATGCTTCGTTCTCAGGTAAAAGTGCCTTAGGCTCTACCAGTACCGGTGCATATACGGTATTGAACTTGTGCACGATCTCTCTGGTCTGCTCGATCATCGGCAGCTGGTCACCGCCTACCGGAACAGTCGTTGCCTTAAATGCAGTAATATCAGAAGCCTGGCTGATCGGATAGGTAAAGAAACCTACCGGAATGCTCGCTTCGAAGTTACGCATCTGTATCTCGCTCTTAACAGTCGGGTTTCTCTGTAATCTGGCTACGGTCACCAGATCCATATAATAGAAAGTCAGCTCACACAATTCGGAGATCTGAGACTGAATGAAAATCGTAGCCTTAGCAGGATCCAGTCCACAAGACATGTAATCCAGTGCCACTTCGATTATATTCTGGCGCACCTTCTCGGGATTCTCGATATTATCCGTCAGAGCCTGTGCATCTGCGATCATGATAAAGGTCTTCTTATATTCGCCGGAATTCTGCAGCTCCACACGTCTCCTGAGAGATCCAACATAATGTCCTACATGTAGTCTTCCGGTGGGTCTGTCGCCCGTTAAAATAATCTTGTCCATTTCATCCTCTCAATCCGCCGCCAAAGCAGCTATACATCATTAGATTTATCATACCATTTTTTCCACAGTAGTACAACGGGTCCGAAAAACTTTTTCCTACCTTTCACTCTACCCGCACTCGCCGCTGCGCAGGGATTTCACCAATAACGGTATCTCGAACAACAGCATCACGATCCAGCCGATCATGTTGGCCCACGCCAGACTGGCGAAGTCCATATGCAGCAGACGCAGCATCACGAATACCGCCACAACTCTGCCCAACATATTCATAAAGGTGCTGTACAGTGTCACCTTCAGATCGCCGATGCCGCGGAAGAATCCCTGGATTCCGTTGGTCATTCCCGGCAGGATATACATCCAGGAGATCAGGTGCAGATAACTGATTCCGAGAGATACCACCTGCGCATCCCCATCCTCGGCGAACAGAGTCATGATCTGCGGGGCCAGGCCCCAGATCACCGCAAACAAACCGATGGAATAGACCAGCTCGATCAACAATCCTGTCTGAAAACCTTTCTTCATGCGCTCTTTGTGTCCGGCGCCCTTGTTCTGCGCCAGGAAAGTCGTCATGGCATGTCCGATGTTCTGCTGCGGCGTATAAGCGAAATCATCCACGCGGTTCACTGCGGTAAATGCTGCCATAACCGCCACACCCTGAGTATTGACTACTGACTGAATGATGAGCTTGCCCAGCTGTAAGCATACCTGTTGCATGGCACTGGTGCTGCCGTAGCTGACAGTCTTACCAAGCAGGCTCTTATCAAAGACCCACCACTTTTTCCCAAGGCATAACAGTGGAATCTTTTTCTTGATATAAATGCCGCACAGCAGGCAGCACAGACCCTCGCTGCACACTGTGGCAATGGCACTTCCCGCCACGCCCCATCGTAATACCACCACGAAGAACAAATCTCCGAAAATGTTTAAAAAAGCACTGGTTACCAGAAAATACAACGGTGTCTTACTGTCTCCCAGCGCCCGCATGGTGTTCGCCAGGAAATTATAGATAAATGTAAATATCAGCCCCAGGAAAATGATCCGAAGATATACCGCGGCTTCCGGAATCGCAGTCTCCGGTACCCGGATCAGTCGAAGCACCGGTGTCGCCAATAGCAGCATGAGCAATGAAAATATAACGGAGAATCCGCAGCCTGCCAGCATGGTGGTGCTGATCTGCTTCGAAAGGGTATCATAATCCCTGGCACCATACTGGGAGCTCATCAAGACGCTGGCTCCCATGCACATTCCGCTGATCAGTAGGATCGCTATATTCATAATCGGTGTGGAAGTTCCCACTGCTGCCAGTGCCTGCTCTCCCACGTATTTTCCTACGATCACGGAGTCCGCAGCGTTGTAGGTCAGCTGAAACAGATTGCCCAGTACCAGGGGAATCGTAAACGATACTAAAGGCAACAGTATCTTTCCCTGGGTCATGTCATGTTTCTCTATCATACTCATTGCTTATTGTTGCCCTTTCGTTTTCATTTTCTCTAAGGAGGGGCTCTTCTGTTTTTCTATAAGTGTCTCTTCCTGATCTTGTTCTGCTTCTTCCATGCTGTCCTCTGCACCGGACGCCTCATTGCCACTGACAGACACTACGCTGTCCGCATCCGCACTCATCCCACTGCTCTGCTTCTCATCCATGCTGTCACTGTTTTTTGCCGCCTGCAGATTCCCTGTAACGGCGCCATCCGTGCCTGCCGTCACCTCCGCCACAGCACCTTCCGGCATATCTGCGGCAGTTTCTGCCATTTCCGCTTCTATTGCGGCATTCTCTGCCTGCGCCATTGCAAAAGCTTCCGCCGGTGCCGCACTTTCTGCGTCTGTGCTGTATGCTGACTGTGGTGCCGCTGTATCTGCACCGGTGCTGTCTGCCATTTTGGTGCCGCCCATGGTCATATACAGCACTCCCGCCACCACGAAGCAAAGACAGGCTGCCGCAATGCGGGACACATAGTATAGCGGAAATCTGCGTATTTTCCCATTTGCTTTCCTCTTTTCCACACCTTCATTCTGTTCACTCCGATGCAGTAATTCCTCCTCTACACCGGACAGGGAACGGAACAATCTTTCTTCTTTTTCTCTGTTTTGCTCGCTCATCTTCTCTTCCTCTTACAAGACAATCCCCTGCTGCTCCAGATATTTCTGCAGCTTTTTTCTCGTGCGGAACAGGGATGTCTTCACCGTATTCAGATTCATACCATAGCGCTCTGCGATCTGGGCATACTCCTCCACGAACCAGTACCTTCGTAAAAAAACATTACATTCCTGTTCGGAGAGCGTATGCAGGAAAGCATTGATGCTCCGCTCTAACTCCGCTGCTTCCACAATGCTTTCCGTATCGTGGGCTGCGGGAATACACTCCGCCAGTTCATCCAGCGTGGTATCCATGAGTCCGCTTCCCCGTTTTTTTGCATTCTTTGTCTTCCATCTATCAAACGATAAATTGCGGGTGATTGTTCCCAAAAACAGTTCCAGCCGGTTCGGTTTTTTCGGAGGTATGGCATTCCACGCCCGCATCCACGTATCGTTTAAGCACTCCTCCGTGTCTTCCCTGTCATGTAAAATATGGTAAGCGATGCTGTAACAGTATTTTCCATAGGATTTCTGTGTCTCTGTAATAGCGCGCTCGTCCCGCGCCCAGTAGAGATCCAGTATGGCTGTATCTTCCACAGGTCTCTCCTTTCCAGAAAAGGCACTGCCGCAAATATCTGCAGCAGTGCCCCCATATTCTTCGTGTATCCCGTAATGTCCCCGGCTTCCTAGATCTGGAACTTCTTTGCATTCGCATTGAGCTCGTCTGCGATCACATTCAGCTGTACGGTGGCCTTCCGGCAATCCTCCACGATCTCTGACAGCTGATCCATCGTCGCCGCCGTCTCCTCGGTGCTGGCTGCATTATTCTGGGAGATCTCGGTCAGACTGTCGATCTTGTCCGCTACATCTGTCCGGTATGCTTCGATATGATCCAGCTCTTCGGAGATCACGTTAATCTCACCGACGACATTCTGAACCTCCTGGTTCAGGGTGCTGAAGACATTCAGCGTGGTACCCAGCTTCTCGTTCTGCTGATGGATCTCACCTACCACACCGTTCATGATCTGAACGCTCTGGTTGGAATTGCTGATCAGGTTCTCCACGATGCCGCGGATCTTGTCTGCGGATTCCTTGGACTGGTCTGCCAGACCACGGATCTCTTCCGCTACGACTGCGAAGCCTCTGCCCATCTCACCGGCTCTCGCTGCCTCAATGCTGGCATTTAATGACAGCAGGTTGGTCTGGTTCGCAATACCTGCGATGATATCGGTAGCTGCCTGAATCGCCTGTGCGGACTCGTTGGTGATATTGGTCTGCTCCTGCACCTGATCCACCGACTGCTGTGTATGAGAGCTGATCTTCAACAGTTCCTTCAGGGTGCTGTCCACGGTGGCATTGCTTTCCTTCATGTTGGCAGCACTGCTGCTCAAAGCATTAATACTGTCTGCCGTACGGCCCAGTGCATTGCTCATCTCGTTCATGCTTTCGCTGACTTTCTGGGTATCCGCCGCCTGAGTGGTAGCGCCCTGCGCAATCTCGTTGACCGCGGTATTGACTGCGGAAATAGACTGTCCGATACTGTCAAAATTGCTCGAAAAAGTTCCGGTGAATTCATCCATCTCTTGCATGGAACTGTAGATATTGGTAATGATCCGGGAGAAGCCTACCACAACGGAATGCACCGCTCTGGCAATTTTGCCGACTTCATCGGCTCTGTTTACCAGCTTCGTGGAGATATCAAAATTCAGCCTGCCTTCAGCCACCTGATCCAGATTGCTGACCACACCAAGCAGTGCTCTGGAAATCAGACCTACGACTAAAATCGTACTGATACAGAAGATCAGTGCCAGCACATACATAAAGATCGTATTGGATCTCACAATGCCGGAATACAGTTCTTTCACGTGCTCCACCGGGATCGCCACTGCCAGAGCCCCCGCTGTCTTGCCGTCGGTTCCGGTAATCGGTGTCAGATATGCATAATATCTGGTATCCCCCAGCTTCAGGGAAGTGTCAAAATATTCCGATCCTGCCAGTACTTTGGATGCCACAGAATCACTCAGTACGATGCCGGAATAGTCAAAGCTTGCTGCTGCCGCTTCCTTGTCCCAGAACAGTACCACATCTACGTTGGTATTGCTCGTGAAATTCTGGAAAAAGCTCTGATTCTCTGTAAAATTGATCTCGCCCTTGCAGAGACTGCCGTTCTCATAACGGAAGCCCTCCCCAGAAGCGCTGTCCAGATTCAGCTGCATCGCATATTCCGTAGCAGCCAGCTCTTCCTTCACAAGCGTTTCCGCGGTGTTGTTGCCGACTGCCTTCAATGCCAGCATCGCAAAAAATATGATGACCAGCATCGGCATCAGTACCATCGCGAGGATCTTGACGATCAGATTTGCTCCCTTTTTCCCCTTGAGATCTTTCATGTTGTCCAGTGAGACAGTTTCCCCTTCTGTCTGTTCCTGTTTTACCGCTTCTGCCATAGATAAAATAACCTCCTTTGTACCCTTATGACCTTTGTATATTCTTTCTAAAATGGACTGCCGGGAACAGCCCCTGACAGCTTAATAGATAAAAAGATTATAACGCACTCCGGTTGAAAAAGCTATTCTTTTTGTGCTTTTCCCTCCTGAATGAGGTCTTTGATCACCTCTCCACCGATGATCAGCCCCGCCACGGAAGGGACAAAGGAAATACTGCCCGGAATTGCTCTCCGGTCGGTGCATTTATGGACGGTGCCGGGAGGACAGACGCAACCCGTCCGGCAGCTGGTTTCCATATTTTCCAGCGGCTTCACCGGATTTTCCGTAGAATACACCACCTTCAGCTTCTTCACACCGCGCTTTTTCAGTTCTCTGCGCATGACTTTCGCTAAGGGACACATAGTGGTCTTGTAGATATCCGCCACATGAAACTGCGTGGGGTCTAATTTATTGCCGGCTCCCATACAGCTGATAACGGGAACGCCCGCCTCCTTCGCCCGCATGATGATCTCCAACTTGGCAGTCACGGTATCCACCGCATCCACCACGTAATCGTACCGGGTAAAATCAAACTGATCGGCAGTCTCCGGGAGATAGAAGCATTTATGTCCTACCACCTGTGCCTCAGGATTGATCAGATGAATCCGCTCCTCCATGACATCTACTTTGTATTTGCCGATCGTCTGACGGGTAGCGATGATCTGGCGGTTGATATTCGTCAGACAGACCTTGTCATCGTCAATGAGATCAAAGGCGCCGACTCCGCTGCGGGCAAGGGCTTCGACGACATAGCCGCCGACTCCGCCGATCCCGAAGACGGCGACACGGGCGTGGTAAAGACGCTGCATGGCATCTTTGCCGAGGAGTAATTCGGTTCTGGAAAATTCGTTTAACATAGATGTAGATTCCTTTTCTTATAACTATATTTAACTATATTGCACGCAGCTGTGCTGTCCCCCTTTCATCCAGCACAGCAAACACCGCACGGTCAGGGAACCGGATCGTGAAAATTCCAAGTATAAAAAAACATGGGAACTTAAAGGTTCCCATGCTTTAGCTTATTTTTATTGTTCCTACTAGTGTACTGGGAATACTCTCGTAAGAGTATATCACATCTTTAGAGATTGTCATAGAGTCCCTGAATAAAATTTTTCACCTGGAGGTTGTTCTCAGGCGTGGTATCTTCGAGGGTAGCATGGATGTAGGGTTTGCGCTCTTTCATGAACTTAAGGATGGAGGTGTAGTCCATCTGTCCGAGACCGCAGCCTACGGATCTAAGCTTCCCATCTTCGGGAATAAAATCCTTCAGGTGTACCATGGCTACATCCGGTCCCAGCAGATCAATGGCTTCGTCCACAATTGCTACCTGATCCTTGTAATTACAATAATCCAGCAGATTCACCGGATCCAGAATGATCTGAAGGTTGGGCGAATCGATCTCATCCAGCACTCTTCTCGCTCTGGCGGGATTGTAGACAATATGCTTCCATACCGGCTCGATGGCCATGACCACACCCATCTGCTCGGCATATTTTACGACGGGACGTAAGTTGGTGATAAAGGTCTGCAAAGCCTCTTCACCATGGCATTCGGGTACTGCGGTATAAGTCTCGTTGGGAGCACCGGTCTCGGTTCCCACCACACCGCAGCCAAGCCACGAAGCAAAACGGATATGTGCCATATAGCGGTGGGTGATCTTCGCAAGCTGCTCCGGATTTGGATTTGCCAGGTTCAGGTAGCATCCAAGTACCGCAACATCCACCTGATTTTTCGCAAATACATTTTTCATATACATGGCAAGTCCCGGGGTCAGTGCCTCATCGGTAGTGGGAAACTCAGTGATCACCTTACCGGGTGCCAGATGTCCGCAGGCAAAGCCAAGCTCATGGACATTGGCAATACGTTCCTCAAAAGGAAGCTTTTTCGTATCATGTAAACGGATTCCTAACTGCATAATTTCCTCCATTCCAGGTTCAGGTCTGATCTTCCTGATCCTGCTTATCATCAACGCCGGATCAGCTCATCCACGCCTTCCAGCTCGTAAGCCTCTCCAACCTGTCCTTCGATTCTCACGTTATCCAGGGTCAATTTTGCAACATTTCTTGCAAAAAGTCCTCTCTTACTGCTTTTTTCTACACCATCCGACATGGCAGGTACATCACATTTTGCATCCTCGGCATAGCTGATGGAGATGTCCTTCATGTAGATCTCCTCGATCTTCTGCTCCGGAAGTCCGTCAAAATAAGCTGCTGCCACATGGCAGTTGGTGCAATCCATATTTTCAAATACCATCTTTTTCACCTGCGGTGTTCTGTCATCCACAGGGTAGACATCTCTGGACTGGACATAGGTGGTCTTGCCGTCGGGATCGCAGAAGTAGAAGCAGTTGACCACAAGCGGTGTCATCACATGATCCAGGGTCAGATTCCGGAAAATAATGTTGCTTAGAATCGCATCTTTTCCTCTGCCGCGGCGGGTCTTGATACGCAGGCCTCTGTCCGTATGACGGAAAATGCAGTCCTCCACCGTCAGATTCACCACACCGCCTGCCATCTCGCTGCCCAGAGTTACAGCACCATGACCGTTCTCCATCAGGCACTGGCGGATGTGGATGTTCTCGGAAGGAGTCTTGTGCTTTTTGCCCATGTAGATTTTGCCGCTCTTGACTGCGATACAGTCATCTCCCAGGGAGAAACGCACGCCCAGGATCTCCACATTTTTGCAGGACTCGGGATCCAGTCCGTCGGTGTTGGGAGAATCGCTGGGATTCTGCACGGTCACACCGATGAATTTCAGATCGTTGCTGAAATAGGGATGCAATGTCCAGGAAGGCGAATTGCAGAAGGTCACTCCCTGTAAAGTCACATTTTTACATCCGCTGATGAAAAACAGTCTGGGGCGGAACGCAATGTTCATGACCTTGGGATCCTTCCACCAGTTTTCCTTAGAAGCGTTGCCGTTGATCTTACCCTGTCCGTAGATCACCACGTCTTCTGCACCGATACCGCAGATAATGCCGGAGAACATAGGTAAGGGATTCCCCTCCCATGTGCCGAGATTGTACTCGTCGGTCTCATCATAGCTTTGTAGCATGCCGGGGAATGTGGGGAATTTCTCTCTGTCGGTAAATGCCTTAAGCTCCGCACCCTCTGCCAGTTCGATACGGATGTGGCTTTTTAAGAACAGGCTGGTAATACGGTAGGTTCCTGCGGGAAAATACACTCTGCTGTTCACCGGGCATGCCATGATGGCAGCCTGGATAAAGTGGGTATCGTCGTGCTCACCGTCACCTTTGGCACCGAATCTGGTCACATCCAGGGTCACATACTCATAATCTGTCTTGAAAGATACTTCACCCTGCTTTTCACCATTCACGTAAGCTTCCACCACATATTTCTGATCCGGCTTTAAATCAAACAAGGAAGTGATGGTCTTCTCTGTAGTGAGGGTGGGCTCACCGTTTAATCGTAATTCTATGGGCTGTTTTGTAAAATACCTGCCGCCGTCTGCGATCTCTATAGTCACACTACGGGCAGTATGCATAATATGTCTGATTTCCATGCGCTGTTTCCTCTCGTTTCTACCTCATGCACTCCTGATATTTTTCCGCTAAAAGTAAATATTCCCCGCATGCCTTCTGTACGGCACCGCAGAATACTTTTTCCGAAGTTTCATCCATAGCGAAGGTTTTCGTTTTTGCATCATAATACTGCTCCAGCATACGCTTCACGGCACCACGGAAATTATCTAAAAGCTCTCTGTAATTCTCATAGATCTCCGGGCTGATCTGCTCTACGGTATGAAGCAGTGCTGCAGTGTAATCCGCGCCGTTTTCCGCGGTGAATTCTCTCTCCGCATGCTTTTTCAGCACACGCATCTGCGCCATGATATCCGGATATCCTTCCTTTTTATTCTCGGTGGTCTCATATGCCGCATATGTTGGATATACCAGATCCGCAGCCTGATAGATGTTCCTGCATCCCACAGCTGCCTGCACCTTTTTTAAGTCAAAGATGCCTTCCTCCGTACGGGGAAGTGCCTTGATTTCCTGAATTGTCATAGTTCCTCCTATATAACAAAGGCGTTCTCCTGCACGTTTATTGTAACAAAAGAACGCCGTTTTGTGTATGATCTTTTACAGAGTTACACCCTGCTTGAAAATAGCCATATCATGGAAGCCTGCTGCCTCGCTGCATACCTGCCTGCCGGAAGCGGTCTCCACTACCAGATCAAACAAAGCCTTAGTCTCCTCTTCCATGGTCTTATCCTCTACCAGTACGCCGGCATTGAAATCGATCCAGTTGGACTTTTTGCCTGCCAAGCGGGAGTTGGTCGCGATCTTCATGGTAGGAACCGGAGATGCGAAAGGAGTTCCGCGTCCTGTGGTAAACAGTACGATATGTGCTCCTGCGGCTGCCAGTGCGGTAGCTGCTACCAGATCATTGCCCGGTGCGGACAGAAGGTTCAGTCCCGGAGTCTTCACGGTATCGCCATACTGCAGTACGCCCTTGACCAGAGCACTACCGGACTTCTGCGTACAGCCTAAAGACTTATCCTCCAAAGTGGAGATGCCACCCTTTTTGTTACCCGGGGAAGGATTCTCGTAGATGGTCTGATTGTGGCTCTTGAAGTAGTTCTTGAAGTCGTTGATCAGATCTACGGTCTGGTGGAACAGTTCCTCGTTGGCACAACGGTTCATCAGAATGGTCTCTGCTCCGAACATCTCGGGAACCTCGGTCAGAATGGTGGTGCCACCCTTGGAGATCAGCAGATCGGAGAAACGTCCTACTAAGGGGTTCGCGGTAATGCCGGACAGTCCGTCGCTGCCGCCGCATTTCATGCCGATGACCAGCTTGCTGACGCTGATGGGCTCTCTCTCGAATTTGGATGCGTAATCGATCAGACCCTTGATGATCTCTACGGAGTCTGCGATCTCATCCTCGTGCTCCTGGCACACCAGGAATTTCACACGGTTCTCATCATAATCGCCGATATAAGGCTTCAATACATCAATGTTGCTGTTCTCACAGCCCAGTCCCAGTACCAGAACACCGCCTGCATTGGGATGATTGATCAGGTCTGCCAGAATCTTACGGGTATGCTCCTGATCGTCGCCCATCTGAGAACAACCGTAAGGATGAGGGAATGCGATAACCTCTTCCACACTGCCTTTAACGAATGCATTGGCCTGCTTTGCGATGGCTGTTGCCACGTTGTTGACACAGCCAACGGTGGGGATGACCCAGATCTCGTTACGAACGCCTACTTTACCGTCGGGACGGTTGAAGCCCATGAAGGTCACATCTTCCGTCTTCTTCTCCTCTACGGGAGTGGGATTGTAGGTGTACTCCAACAGATCGCCCAAAGCGGTCTTAACATTATGAGTATGGATCCAACTGCCCTCTGCGATGTTCTCCTTGGCATTACCGATACGGTAACCATATTTGATGACCTCACCGCCCTCGGGAATGTCACAGATTGCCATCTTATGTCCTGCGGGGATCTCCTCTCTGGCGGTAACGGTCTTAGAACCGTCACCGACAGAGACTGTAATCTTCTCACCGGCAGGAATCGTATTTAATGCTACGACTACATTATCATTGTCATTAATCTTTAAGAAATCTTGCATAATGCTGCCCTCATGCCATTTGCCTTAATATCATCCAGGTATGCTACGACTGCATCGGTAAGTCCGGGAACCTTGTTCAGATCCTGACCGAAGAAGTCTTCATTCCCCAAGAAGGAAGTTACGAACGTCTGCGTATCCTTCTCACAGTTCGCTGCGAAGAACTCCAGAACTGCCTTGTCATCCATGATGTTGTATTCCTGACCGTCTCTGTGACCGATCAGAGCCTTATCGCGGATCTCGGTACCGGTATAGAAAGCCATCAGTGCTGCGATGGAGAAGGTCAGATGAGCGGGAAGCTTACCGGTCTTCTCAACATAGCCTAACAGGCTGGGCATACATCTTGCTCTCCACTTGGATACGGAGTTCAAGGAGATTGCAAGCAGTGCATGGTCTACATAAGGGTTATTGAAACGGTTTACGACCTCACCTGCGAACTGCTTCAGCTCCTCCTCCGGCAGAGACAGGGTAGGGATCACTTCGTCATAAATGGTCTTCAGCATGAAGTTACGGATATCGTCATCCTGCATGGACTGTCTTACGATGTCGTTGCCGCACAGATAGGAAGCCAGTACAAAGGAAGTATGTGCGCCGTTTAAGATACGAACCTTTCTCTGTTTGTAAGGCTTCTGGTTGTCAGTGAAGATAACAGGAAGTCCTGCATCGGGAAGAGGGAACTCCTTGCTGATATCCTTAGCGGACTCGATAACCCACAGAGCGAACGGCTCACCGGTTACCATGATGTGATCTTCATATCCCAGTTTCTCCCACTCTTCCTGTTCCGTAGCACGGGGATAACCGGTAATGATACGGTCAACCAGAGTAGATGTGAATACACATGCCTCATCTACCCACTTCTTGAACTCATCGCCCAGACCCCACAGCTCGATCAGCTGCATTACGCACTTCTTTAACATAATACCGTTGTCATCGATCAGCTCTACGGGAAGCATTACCAGGCCCTTGCTCATGTCACCCTTGAAAGTCTCAAATCTGTGATATAAGAACTTGGTCAGCTTGCCGGGGAAAGTCTTGGGAGGCTCTAATTCAAACTTATCGGTATCATCATATACGATACCTGCCTCAGTGGTATTGGATACTACGAAACGTAAGGTATCGATCTCGGCAAGTCCCATGTACTTGTCATATTCATTATAAGTGTCTACTGCATCTACAACGCTGGTTACGATTCTATTGATGATCTTGGCTTCACCGTTCACGTTACCGCGAAGGGATACAGTGTACTGGCAGTCCTGCTTGTGGAACATATCCAGATTGCCGAACTCGATGGGTTTGATCAGAACGATGTCTCCGTCGAACTTACCCTGCTCGTTGGCGATATCGATCATGTAATCTACGAATCCACGTAAGAAATTACCCTCACCGAACTGTACGACCTTGATAGGTCTCTCCTTTTTACCGGTCTTTGCCTTGTTTAAGATATCCATTTTGTCCTCCATTCTACGCATAGCGTATCCTATCTGCACCGTCTTACGGCGCTCTGTTCCCTGCACTTACCTTCCCAATCGCCTCTTGGCAATTACGTTTTCAACGCCCGAGGGTGTTTTTGTTTCTGAATTGCACGAAGTTTATGTAAGTACTTTCATAATTCATTTTACTTCAAAAAAGCTGTTTCGTCAATCACCAAAAATAGAAACTTATTTTTTTCTCAAACCATTGATTTTATCAGCAATATTTCACTTTGATAATTTTTTGGCATATGAAAAATTGAAAAAGCATCTTGAAAAAAGAGAAGTCTTTCGTTATAATTCAGATATAGCTTTTTATGTAACTGCTTACAGTTTTCTTACAAATTCTGTTACATAGAAGCGGAGAGGAATCCGCAGATGACAATTTACGATATTTCTGAGAAGGCCGGTGTCTCTATTGCTACTGTTTCCCGCGTATTAAATGGAAGCAATAATGTAAGCGAGAAAACCAAGAAAAAAGTTTTGGACGTAATCAACCAGTATGAGTACACTCCCAACGCATTTGCCAGAGGGTTAGGGCTCAACACTATGAAGACCATCGGTATCATGTGTGCCGACAGTTCGGATCCGTATCTTGCCAAGGCGATCTATTATATCGAGCAGAAGCTTCGTGCCAACGGCTACGACAGTATCCTGTGCTGTACCGGTTATGATCTGGCTACCAAAGCCAGCTCCATGAACCTTCTGATCACCAAAAAGGTGGACGGCATTATATTGGTAGGTTCCAACTTTATTTATGAAAAGGAAGAAGACAACAAATACATTACGGATGCCGCTGTGCAGGTTCCTGTGATGCTGTTGAATGCTGCAATGGATGCTCCGAATGTGTACAGTGTTGTCTCGGATGATTTTACTTCCATGTATGACGCTACCATGGAGATGATACGTTCCGGTGTGAAAGATATTCTGTATTTCTATAATTCTACTTCCTACAGTGGTAAGAAAAAGCTGGCAGGCTACCGTGCCGCCATGGAAGAAAAGGGACTTCTCACCAACGGAAGCTTCCTGCAGCTCTATCAGGGTTCCCATGAGGACATTCCCGCTATGGCAGAACAGCTGATCAGGCTGCACACCAAAGGAATTACTTTCCACGGTGTTATCGCCGCTGACGACTCTCTGGCATTGGGTGTCATGAAATACGGACGTGAAATGAAACTCCGCATTCCGGAAGATCTGTCGATCATCGGTTATAATAATTCCATGCTGGTGAACTGCTGTGATCCGGAACTGACCAGTATCGATAATAAATTAGAGACGCTCTGCCAGCATCTGATCACAACTCTGATGGGTGTCCTTGGCGGAAACGAGATGCCGAAAAAGACCGTATTCTCCGGGGAACTGGTAAAACGCGGCACCACAAAATAATTTTTTCTTTTCATCAATGACAGCAAGGGGTAGCTGAAAATACCCTTTTTAGTATATTTATGGAGGAATTTAAAATGAAAGCATTTATGGACAAGGACTTTCTGTTAGAGACCGAGACAGCCAGGAAGCTGTTCCACGACTACGCAGAAAAAACACCGATTCTGGATTACCATTGCCATATCAATCCCAGGGAGATCGCTGAGGACCGTCAGTTCGACAACATCACCCAGGTATGGCTGGGCGGCGACCACTACAAGTGGCGTTTCATGCGTTCCTGCGGTGTTGACGAGAAGTACATCACCGGTGACGCTTCCGATTACGAGAAGTTCTGCAAATGGGCAGAGTGCCTGGGCAAGGCTATCGGCAACCCCTTATTCCACTGGAGCCATCTGGAGCTGCAGAGATACTTCGGTTACAACGGTGTTCTGAACAAAAACACTGCTGACGAAGTATGGAACCTGTGCAATGAAAAGCTCCATCAGCCTTCCATGAGCGTTCGTAACCTGATCAAGCAGAGCAACGTTACCCTGATCTGCACCACCGATGATCCTATCGATTCTCTGGAGTGGCACAAGAAGCTGGCTGCAGATGATACTTTCGATGTAAAGGTTCTGCCCGCATGGAGACCCGACAAGGCTATGAATATCGAGAAGCCCGATTATCTGGATTATCTGGAGAAGCTGGCTGCTGCTGCCGGCATGACCGAGATCAACTCTTTTGCAAGCTTAAAGGAAGCTCTGAAGAACCGTATGGCATTTTTCGCATCCATGGGATGTAACGTATCTGACCATGCTTTAGAGTATGTAATGTACTATCCCGCTTCCGATGATGAACTGGAAGAGATCTTCTTAAAGAGACTGAACAAGATGGTTCTGACCAAGGAAGAGGAACTGAAATTCAAGACCGCCTTCATGCTGTTCGTAGGCCGCGAATATCATAAGCTCGACTGGGCTATGCAGCTGCACTACGGTTGTAAGCGTGACAACAACACCCTGATGTTCGAGAAGCTGGGTCCCGATACCGGTTACGACTGCATCAACAACTACGCTCCTTCCGCTCAGATGGCCGACTTCCTGAACGCTCTGATCGTAAGTGATGAGCTTCCCAGAACTGTCATCTACAGTCTGAATCCTAACGACAATCAGGCCATCGGTACCATCCTCGGATGTTTCCAGGATTCCACCGCTGTTGCCAAGATCCAGCAGGGTTCCGCCTGGTGGTTCAATGATCACAAGACCGGCATGCAGGATCAGATGATCTCTCTGGCTAACCTGGGTAATCTATCCGGATTCGTAGGAATGCTGACCGACTCCAGAAGCTTCCTGTCCTACACCAGACATGAGTATTTCCGCCGTATCCTGTGCAACCTGATCGGTAACTGGGTAGAGAGCGGCGAGTTCCCTGCAGATTACGATACTCTGTCCGAGATCGTAACCGATATTTCTTACAATAACGCAAAGAGATACTTCAAGTTCCCTCTGGCATAAGAGATAAAACAATAAACCCCCGGTGATGAGCCGGGGGCTTTCTTTATTTATTGAATCACGAGGTTGGAGTATCCCATCAGGCTCTCATCCACAGCATGTGCAGCTTCTCTGCCTTCGCGGATGGCCCATACGACGAGGGACTGTCCTCTGTGCATATCACCGGTGACGAATACATTTTCCACACTGGTCTGGTATTTTCCGGGAGCTGTTTTTACATTGGTGCGTTCATTTAATTCCACGCCGAAAGCATCAGCAATGTATTTCTGGGTTCCTAAAAATCCTGCGGCGATCAGCACGATCTCTGCATCCAGGGTCTGCTCGCTTCCCGCGATCTCCTGCATCTTCATGCGTCCGGTAGCCGGATCCTTTTCCCAGGACAGCTTCACGATCTTCACAGCTTTCAGATTGCCGTTCTTATCCTTGATAAATTCCTTGACTGTAGACTCATATATCCTCGGATCATGTCCATAGACCGCAATAGCTTCTTCCTGGCCGTAATCGGTCTTGCAGACCTTCGGCCATTCGGGCCAGGGATTATTCTCTGCTCTTTTGTCCGGTGCCTTGGGCATCATCTCGATCTGGGTCACAGATTTTGCTCCGTGACGGATGGAGGTTCCCACGCAGTCATTACCGGTATCACCGCCACCGATGATGACCACATTCTTCCCCTTGGTCTCCACATATTTTTTATCTTCAAAATTCGAATCCAGAAGACTCCTGGTATTGGCTTTCAGAAAATCCACCGCAAAATAGATTCCCTCGGCATCTCTGCCAGGAGCATTGATGTCTCTGGGATTAGAGGCACCGCATGCCAGTACGACGCGGTCAAAATCATGCAAAAGCTTGGAGGCTTTGATGTCCTTGCCAATGTCGGTTTCTGTGACAAAGGTGACACCCTCTTCCTTCATAATATTGATCTTGCGGTCAATGATCTGCTTTTCCAGTTTCATGTTGGGGATGCCGTACATCAACAGTCCTCCCACACGATCGGAACGCTCGAATACTGTTACCTGATGTCCTCTCTGGTTCAGCAGATCCGCTGCTGCCAGTCCGGAAGGACCGCTGCCGATGACTGCTACCTTTTTACCGGTGCGTACCACAGGGGGCTTGGCTGCCGCATAGCCCTCGCTGTAGGCGTTTTCAATGATGGCATATTCGTTCTCCTTGGTGGAGACCGGATCCCCGTTCAGTCCGCAGGTACATGCTGCCTCACACAGGGCAGGACACACTCTGGAAGTGAACTCGGGGAAATTGTTGGTCTTCTTCAGACGGTTGTAAGCCTGCTGCCAGTTGCCGGTATATACCAGATCGTTCCACTCCGGCACCAGATTGTGCAGGGGGCATCCGCTGGCCATACCGCAGATCATCATGCCCGACTGACAGAACGGCACACCGCATTCCATACATCTGGCACCCTGTAAACGCTGCTTTTCCTTCGGCAGATGCTCATGGAATTCATTAAAATGCTGTATTCTCTTCTTAGGATCTTCAGCCACGCTGACTTCCCTTTTATATTCCATAAATCCCGTTGGTTTTCCCATGGTGACTTACCTCCTACTTTCTGGTGTTGGCATAGAATGCCTCGATCTGTGCCTGCTCTGCGCTCAGTCCCTTTTCCTCCATCTGTACGATGGTCTTCAAAACTCTCTCATAGTCATGAGGGATGATCTTCTTGAACTTGGGCAGATACTCTCCAAAGTTGTCCAGCACTTCCTTACCCTTGGCGGAATTGGTCAGTGCCACATGCTCCTGGATCATGGATTTCAACTCCAGCACATCATATTTGGATGTGATCTCGCTGGAAGATACCATTTCCTTATTCAGACGCTTGTACAGATCGTTGCCTTCATCCAGTACATAAGCGATACCGCCGCTCATACCGGCTGCAAAGTTTTTACCGGTGGGTCCCAGGACTACCACGCGTCCGCCGGTCATATATTCACAGCCATGATCACCTACACCTTCGACAACTGCGATGGCACCTGAGTTACGTACGCAGAAACGTTCGCCTGCCACACCGTTGATGAATGCTTTACCGGAGGTTGCACCGTACAGTGCCACATTACCGATGATAATATTTTCTTCAGCCTTGAACTTGCTGCCCTGTGGGGGATATACCACCAGCTTACCGCCGGATAAGCCCTTGCCGAAGTAGTCATTGCTGTCGCCCACCAGCTCCAGGGTCAGGCCCTTGGGGATAAAGGCTCCGAAGGACTGTCCGCCGGCACCTTTACACAGTACATGATAGGTATCTTCTTCCACGTCATCGCCCAGTTTTCTGGTGATCTCACTTCCGAGGATCGTACCGAAGGCACGGTCAGTGTTGCTGACATCCACTTCGATACTGCGCTTCTGTCCCGCATCGATGGCTTTGCCCAGCTGCTTTAACAGCACCTTCTCATCCAGTGTCTTCTCTAACTGGAAGTCATATACCTGCCTGGGATCGAAGGTTACCTTCTGCTTGCTGCCCTCGTAAGGGTTGCTTAAGATCTGGGTAAGATCCACTTCTTCCTGGCGCTCGGTCAGATGCTCTTTTCTCTTCAGCAGATCGGTTCTGCCCACCAGTTCATCTACGGTACGCACACCCAGGGCTGCCATGTATTCCCGCAGCTCCTGTGCGATAAATTTCATAAAGTTTTCCACATATTCCGGCTTACCGCGGAAGTTTTTCCGCAGCTCCGGGTTCTGGGTAGCCACACCTACCGGACAGGTATCCAGATTACATACTCTCATCATGACACAGCCCATCGTTACCAATGGAGCGGTAGCAAAACCGAACTCCTCGGCTCCTAAAATGGCTGCGATGGCTACGTCTCTGCCACTCATAAGCTTACCGTCGGTCTCAATGCGGACTTTATTACGCAGTCCATTCATGATCAGGGTCTGATGGGTCTCTGCCAGTCCCAGTTCCCAGGGAAGTCCGGCATTGTGGATGGAGTTTCTCGGTGCCGCACCGGTACCACCGTCATAACCGGATACCAGGATGACCTGGGCTCCCGCCTTGGCCACACCGGCTGCGACGGTTCCCACACCGGCTTCCGATACCAGCTTTACGGAGATTCTTGCCTGGGTGTTGGCATTTTTCAGATCGTAGATCAGCTGCGCCAGATCCTCAATGGAATAAATGTCGTGATGAGGGGGCGGGGAGATCAGGGACACACCTGGTGTGGAGTGTCTGGTCTTGGCGATCCAGGGATATACCTTTCCTCCGGGCAGATGTCCGCCCTCGCCGGGTTTTGCTCCCTGTGCCATCTTGATCTGGATCTCCTGTGCACTCACCAGATAGCGGCTGGTGACGCCAAAACGTCCGCTGGCTACCTGCTTGATGGCGGAACAACGGTTTAAGCCGTCCGGGCCTACGGTCAGACGGTCCAGATCCTCACCGCCCTCACCGGAATTGCTCTTGCCGTGCAGATGGTTCATGGCGATGGCCATGGTCTCATGGGCTTCCTTGGAAATGGAGCCATAGGACATGGCACCGGTCTTGAATCTGGTCACGATGGATTCTACCGGCTCTACTTCCTCGATGGGCACGCCCTTTTTCGGATAGTTAAAGTCCATCAGTCCTCTGAGGTTCTTGATGGAATCTTCGTCATTGACCATGGCGGTGTACTGCTTGAACATCTGGTAATCACCGCGTCTGGTGGATTCCTGTAACATATGGATGGTAGCGGGATTATACAGATGCTCGTCACCGCCGCTACGCATCTTGTGATGTCCGGGGCTGTTTAAGGTCAGATCGTTTTTCAGTCCCAGCGGATCAAATGCCTGAGAGTGCAGGTCGTCTACCTGCTGCTCAATATCTTTTAAGGTAATACCTCCCACACGACATACGGTGTTGGAGAAATACTTACTGATAACTTCCGGCGCGATACCGATAGCCTCGAAGATCTGGGAACCCTGATAGGACTGGATGGTGCTGATACCCATCTTGGATGCGATCTTGACGATGCCATGGAGGACAGCATTGTTGTAATCATCCACTGCTGCATAGTAATCCTTATCCAGCATATTGCTCTCGATCAGCTCCTTGATGGTATCCTGTGCCAGATAAGGGTTGATGGCGCAGGCACCGTAACCGAGCAACGTAGCAAAATGGTGTACTTCTCTGGGTTCGCCGGACTCCAGGATCAATGCGACTCTGGTTCTCTTCTTGGTGCGTACCAGATACTGGTTCAGGGCAGATACAGCAAGCAGGGAAGGAATGGGCACATGGTTCTCATCCACGCCTCTGTCGGACAGGATCAGAATGTTCACGCCTTCTCTGTAAGCTCTGTCCACTTCCACGAACAGTCGGTCAATGGCACGCTCTAAGCTGGTGTTCTTGTAATATACGATAGGTACGACTTCTACCTTGAAGCCGTCTACTTTCATGTTCTTGATCTTCAAGAGATCGGTGTTGGTCAGGATCGGGTTGTTGACCTTCAGAACGTTACAGTTCTTCGGAGTCTCCTCCAGGATATTGCCTTCGGTACCGATGTATACGGTGGTGGAGGTTACGATCTCCTCTCGGATAGCATCAATAGGCGGGTTCGTCACCTGTGCAAACAGCTGCTTGAAATAATGGAACAGCGGATGATTCGTCTTACTCAGCACTGGCAGTGGCGTATCCACACCCATGGCTGCGATGGCTTCGCTGCCGTTCTTTGCCATCGGCAGAATGCTCTGCTTCATTTCATCGTAGGTGTAGCCAAAAGCCTTCTGCATCCGCTGGCGCTCTTCGTAGGTGTATTCCGGAACACGATAGTTCGGGATATGGATGCTCTTCAGTTCGGTCAGATTGTTGTCCAGCCATTCTCCATAAGGCTGTCTGGAAGCATATTTTTCCTTGATCTCCTCGTCATCGATGACTCTGCCCTGTACGGTATCGACCAAAAGCATCTTACCGGGGCGAAGTCTTTCTTTTACTTTGATCTTCGTGGAATCAATGGGAAGCACACCTACCTCAGAGGACAGGATCAGGGTATCATCATCCGTGATCATGTAACGGGAAGGACGCAGACCGTTTCTGTCCAGCACAGCACCCATGATATCTCCGTCGGAGAACAGGATGGATGCGGGACCGTCCCAGGGCTCCATCATGGTAGCGTAATACTGATAGAAATCTCTCTTGGTCTGGGACATTGCTTTGTTGTTCGCCCAGGGCTCGGGGATAGCGATCATGACTGCCAGAGGCAGCTCCATGCCGCTCATTACCAGGAACTCCAATGTGTTGTCCAACATCGCGGAATCGGAACCGGTCTTGCTGATGGCGGGTAATACCTTATGCAGCTGACCCTTCAGATGCTCGGATTCCATGTTCTCTTCGCGCGCCAGCATCTTATCGGCATTGCCGCGGATGGTGTTGATCTCACCGTTGTGTACCATCAGACGGTTCGGATGCGCACGCTCCCAGCTGGGGTTGGTGTTCGTGGAGAAACGGGAATGTACCATGGCGATAGCGGATTCGTAATCCTCGCTCTGTAAGTCTGCAAAGAAGGTACGAAGCTGTCCCACCAGGAACATTCCTTTATATACGATGGTTCTGCTGGAAAGAGAGACCACATAGGTATCATCGGAAGACTGCTCAAATACACGCCTTGCAATGTAAAGTCTGCGGTCGAAGGGCAGACCTTTTTCCACATCGACGGGCTTTTTCACAAAGCCCTGCATGATATAAGGCATGCACTCTACTGCCTTATGTCCCAGCACATTGGGGAAAGTGGGCACTTCACGCCAGCCGAGGAATTCCATTCCTTCCTTTTCCACAATGATCTCGAACATCTTCTTCGCCTGGTTGCGGCGCAGCTCTTCCTGAGGGAAGAAGAACATGCCGACACCGTATTCTCTCTCTCCGCCGATATCCATGCCCAGAGCCTTTGTGACTCTTGCAAAAAATTTGTGGGGGATCTGGGTCAGAATACCGACACCGTCACCGGTCTTACCTTCCGCATCCTTACCGGCTCTGTGCTCCAGATTCTCTACGATCTTCAGCGCATTCTCAACAGTAGCGCGGCTTTTCTCTCCGTGAATATTGACACAGGCTCCGATACCGCAGTTATCATGCTCAAATTCTTCCCGATATAACGGTGCCTTGGGCAGCTCCTGTTTTACATCAAACATATAGTTCTCCTTTCCGGGTTTTTTATTTCTCTCTTTTTCATCTGTCTGTTACTATTCATAACCTCATTTGCAAGACCGTGCTTTCAGCACTTTCCTGCAACTAAAAAAGGTCGCAATGAGACTCTTTCGAGCGCCTCATTGCGACCTTTTCTGTACTATACACCTATTTTTCTCATTTGTAAATATAGATTTTTCCTTGAATTGTCAGATAATTTGTCAATTCAGTTATTCACACGGCTGTTGTCTGTGAATTGTGCTAATTTTCTTTTTTAAGCCATGCTTTTAGCACAACTCTTTGGGGATTTTCCCTATTTTTCCTGTCTCCGACCATACACTTTGCTTGCCAGTCCCTGATAGATTGCAGAGAAATGTCTGCTTTCTGCCATTGCGGTCCGGAGAGGTGCCAGGGTCAGTGCCATCACAGCGCGGTAACGGAACAGTTCGCCGGGATTCATGTATTTTGCTGTGATCTCCTTATGCTCTGTGGCACTGCGTTTCAGGTTCTCCTTGGTCTCAGAGTAGCCGCCGCCTTCGTAGGAAGATACGGTAAGCCCCAGATACTGCATGGGAGCCTTCGCCCGGTAATAGCACCAGAGGAAATGTTCGTAATCTGCACGGATCTTATATTTTGGTTCATAGGGCTTCTGTCTGCACAGGTCTGCAGCATAAAAGCAGGACTGGTGGCAGGGAATGTTGCGGTAGCAGACGAAACCGGTGATGCGGGGCGGGGAAGATATCTTCGTCTCTGTCTTCGCGCTGTAGGTATCGCCGTAGTAGATGCCCGGGAGTTTCGCCGGATGCTGTTCCATGAACTGTGCGGTGCGGCTCAGAACTTCGTTGTCATAGAAAAGGTCACCGCAATTTAGGAAGAGAATATAGTCGCCGGTCACATGGGAGACTGCCTGATTCATGGCTTCGTAGATGCTGTGGTCGGGTTCCTGGTATAAGCGGATATGTCTGTCCTCGCGCATGGTTTCTATGGAGCCGTCGCGGCTGCCGCCGTCCTTGACAATGATTTCAAAGCTCGGGTAGGTCTGGGACAGGATGCTGTCCAGAGTCTGATTCAGTTTAGGACCTGGGTTTAAGCAGACTACGATAATGCTGAATTTCATGTGTTGCTCCTATTTTTCTATAAAATCTCCGTAGCCTCGACAGAGGGAAGAAACGCGACACGCGCGTGCTTTAGCACGATGCGCTCATGTCGCAGAGCGTAGCGGCATATAAGCGTGGAAAGTACCCACGCTAAGTGCCGACGTCTGCTTACGGTCTGCTTATTCTTCCCTCTGTCGGGGCTACTGGGTTATGGTAACCATCCAGAGATATCTTATCGAATATCCAGAGGATGGCTAATATACTTTATTAGTGCTTAGAATATATTTTTCTGTTTATGAAGTGTTCCAAGGGAGGCTGCTGCCACTGCCAGGAAAATCACGCATACGGGCCAGCTGACAAAGCCGGTGACGGCGATGGCGGTGTAGGACAGGCAGTAGGCGAGGACGTTGGATGCCACATGGACAAAGACTGCCATTTTGAACTCTCCAAAGTATTCGTAAGCATATGCCATCAGGCAGCCGATGAGGAAGCCGTATACGCCCTGGACGTAGTTCATGTGGTAGACACCGAAGATCAGGGCGGACAGGGCTATGGCGAGTTTGATATCCATGAATCTGCGAAGGTATCCGTAGATAACTCCGCGGAACAGGAGTTCCTCTGCTATGGGGGAGATGAAGCCGAATACGAGGATTCCTACGATAAAGTGTGCGGAATATTGCTGGGCTGCCACTTCGGTATAAGCTTCAGACTTATTGGTCACTCCCAGGAGTTCAAACAGGAGATTGCATCCGATGACGGCACCGATGGTAACCACAGTCAGTAAGACATATTTGCTCTTTCCCTCTTTTTTCAAGTGGCTTAAGTGCATGTCCTCTTTATTTTTATCAATGAGCATCTTCGCTGTGGACCATACGGCAATGGCACCGCCGATGAATCCAAGAGCCGCAATGATACTGGAGACATCTCCGGAGTAGCCGTTATAAGCGCCGGTCTCATCCCGTAGGATCAGAAGATCCACCAGTCCACCGGAGGCTCCGGACTGTGCCAGCTGATATAACAGTGCCAGCAGCGCATACTGCACTGCATTGCGCACCAATATAAACATCAGAAACGAATACACCATGGTCCAGATCCTCTGATACATGGGGTTTTTCTTTTTATTGTCCGGATTTCCGTTCCGTAATTCTTCACTGCCACGGAGTAAAAATTTCTCCAGTTCTTCCACGGATTGTACAATGTAATCCGCCTTCGCTTCCTTTAACTCTTCCTTACTTCCGTAGCCGTAGGTCACGCCCACGCTCTCCACACCGAGAGCCCTGGCTCCTTCCACGTCGAACTTTCTGTCACCGATCATATAGACCTGCGCCGGATCCACGGGATTCTCTCCAAAGAGCTGACGCAGAGTTTCCTGTACCACCTGATCCTTGGTTTCTCTTCTGCCGTCCAGTTCACTGCCCACCACTACAGAAAAATATTTTTTCAGATCAAAATGTTCCAGGATGCGCTCTACGTATACCTGGGGCTTACTGGATGCCACTGCCAGGAAATACCCCTTCGACTGAAGTGTTTTCAGCATCTCCGGAATACCATCATAGACCTCATTTTCAAAAAGTCCCGTATCCTGAAAGCGCTCTCTGTATTTTGCCACAGCTTCTTCTGCCTGTTCGGCGGTGAAACCGTAGAATTCCATAAAACTGTCTCGTAAGGGCGGTCCGATAAAGGGCTCCAGCTTGTCCAGATCCGGCTCCTCGATGCCAAAGGAGTGCAGTGCATACTGCACACAGGTAGTAATTCCGATTTTAGGATCTGTCAGGGTGCCGTCCAGATCAAACAGCAGATATTTCTTCATTCTTATAATTCCTTTTTCTTTCTATTCTTATATGTTCCGCAGATGATTAGAAGCTACGGATCTTGTCTCCGTCATCCTCGGTGTTTTTCAATGCCTTGATCTCCACGTCATAGCCCACATTAGCATTGACCTGCACATGGACCACATCGCCTACTTTTTTACCAAGAAGCGCCTTGCCCAGAGGGGATTCGTTGCTGATCAGGCCTTCCAGGGAATTACCGCGGACGGTGGTCACAATCTTGTAATCCTCTTCCGTGCCGTCATCGATAAATTCCACGGTAACGGTGTTGTTGATACCTACCTCATCCGCTGCGGAGTTCTCGGAGATGACCTTTGCAGTCTTGATCATTCTCTCCAGATAACGGATGCGGCTCTCATTCTGATTCTTATACTTTTTGGCTGCATAGTATTCAAAATTCTCACTGAGATCGCCGTGGGCTCTGGCTTCCTTCACGTCCTCCAATGCCTTGGGACGCACGACCAGCTTGCGGTATTCGATCTCTTCTTCCATTTTCTTAATGTCTGTGGGGGTTAATTCATCGTACATAATATAATCCTTCTTTCTACAGCTGCATCGCATAGATCACTGCCAAAGACAGAATGATCTGAATGATAGCAAAACGAAATACCGTCTGTGTATTGGACCAATCCCACACCTTACGCACATGATCGTGCAGCGGCGTTCTGGTATTTTTTAAAATATGAATCTTCAGAAAGCGAAGCAGAGATACCTTCAAAAGTCCCAGTCCACCGTCCAGGATCAGCACCAGGGCCAGCGGGATGAACAGGAACGGGCAGCCACTCTTCAAAATGGCGATGCTGATGAACAATCCCATGGCCCGGGAACCGGCATCCCCCATCATCAGCTTACTGGGTGTGGCATTGTACCACAAATAACCCAGAATACATACGGCAAACAGCAGGATCAGGAAAGAGTAAGTCTCATTCACATCCTTCATGCGATCCACAATGTAGATAGATATAATTGTTATAATAGTCAAAGTTCCGGACAGTCCGTCCACGCCATCGGAGCAGTTGGTCACATTCACGGAGGTCCATACCAGGATCACCGTGAGAATGGCGAATACCACAGGCGGCAGGGTGAACTTTACATGGAACAGTGCCAGCTCCACCACGTTGGAATTATATTTCAAAAAAGTGATGGCTACCAGTGCCGCCACGCACAGATCCAAGAAACCTTTTTTGTACTCGCCCCATGGAGTCTTGGAAGCATCGTCCAGAAATCCCGTCATCATGCATACCACGATCAGCAGCAGGTAGATCACCAGCTCTGCGCTTAAAGGGGAAAACAGCAGAACAGATGCCACAAATGCCAGGACAAAAATAATTCCGGCACCTCTGGGTTTCCCCGCGGACAATTTCCCGTCATGGGCAAATTCTCTTCCGGCATCCTTGGGCAAATATGGACTTAATTTTGCCGTTGCCAGTACCGTAGCTCCAAAAGCAAAAAGGATTCCAAAAAAAGCAAGGAGAGAACTGCTTCCCTCCGGTAAGATCATCTGTAACATACTATCCCTCGTTTCCACATGATGCACCCGAGACATTCATCACGACACTCTCATGCTGTATTTTCTGATAAATTTCATAACTGTCCGGCGGGGCTTCGCGGAATGAACGTCCCTGAACAGTTACAAAACATTTTAACACAAATATATCGGAATCTCAAATAATTTCCACAACAATTCATGAACTGTTGCATTTGACAGCCTCCCTACGGTGGACTACTATATTCTTATGAATACTTTCTGAAAAATAGCCATAAAAGGAGAAACACCCTATGATGATCCATAAGATCGAACCTCATAAATATTATCCGGAATTCCGAAATCAGGAGCCAAAGCCTTCCGATTATCTGCTGTTGTTTGATGGTGAAAAGGTATATCTGCCCTCCCATACAGGAAACGACGCTGCTGTTGCGGGCTCTTCCGCGAATGCAGGTATTGTGAAGCATTCTCAGGTATATCTTCCTACCTTTGAGGAAGTTCATGGACTATTGGGAATCCGACAGCCCCTGGAGCGCTTTTTCCTCGACTGTGAATACCTCTTTTCCATTGACGACAGGGCTTTTTACCGTAAGACCGTAGAAAACTCCGGTGCTCTCATGCTCCCGGAGGAAGATCTCTATGCTTCCGGCGTGTTCCGTAACTTTGAACCGGAATATCTGGCATTCGCTGGGATCACCGCCACCCAGATCAACCGTTTCCGTCTGGATCGGAAATTCTGCGGCCGCTGTGGTCATCCCACAGTTCACAGTACCACAGAGCGGGCCTGCATCTGCCCGGAGTGCGGACAGATCGAATATCCCAAGATCTCTCCGGCTGTCATTATCGCCATCGTGGATACCATGCAGGACAAGATCCTGCTGACCCGTTACGCCGGCGGTTCCTACCGTCACTGGGCACTGGTAGCAGGCTTCGTGGAAGTCGGTGAGACCTTCAAGGGCGCTGCCCGCAGAGAGATCATGGAAGAGGTAGGACTTAAGGTCAGTGATCTGGTCTATTACAAATCCCAGCCCTG